>AACY020564191.1_pt1 | contig 88579 bp, 79 predicted proteins | sample 267378 | NCBI WGS metagenome assembly AACY02 (sample SAMN02954345, study PRJNA13694) | marine metagenome | biome: aquatic; feature: ocean; material: water; isolation source: isolated as part of a large dataset composed predominantly from surface... | reverse complement strand
GGCTAATGCAGAAGCCTCTGCCATATCAGTGAGTTTCAGACGGTTGATCTCACGCACCATATCAAACAGCACTGAATAGGCTTCTGGGGTGTTAAAGTCATCGTCCATTGCCCGCTTTAAACTTAGCCACAAACTCTTCGGCAGGTGCCGGCGCTACAGTCAGGTCAACATCTTTAATCGCAGTGTATAAACGCTCTAACGCCGCACGCGCCTGCTTGAGGTTTTCTTCAGAGTAGTTGATTTGGCTACGATAATGACCCGATAGCAGGAAGTAACGCACGGTTTCAGCGTCGTAATGGCCTAATACATCACGAATGGTGAAGAAGTTACCCAAGGACTTGGACATCTTTTCGCGGTCAACCATCACCATGCCGGTGTGCATCCAGTAATTCACGTATGGCGTATCATGGGCGCAGCAAGACTGAGCAATTTCGTTCTCATGGTGTGGGAATTGTAAATCTGAACCGCCACCGTGAATATCAAAATGCAGACCTAAGTGCTTGCTGTTCATTGCCGAACATTCGATATGCCAGCCTGGACGACCCGGCCCCCATGGTGATTCCCATGTTGGTTCGCCCGGTTTGGACATTTTCCATAGCACGAAATCCATTGGATTTTGCTTGTTATCGTCAACCTCAACCCGTGCGCCCGCCTGTAATTGCTCCAGATTCTGACCTGATAGGCGACCATACTCAGGGAAAGAAGCCACACTGAACAGCACATCGCCATCAGCTGCCACATAGGCATGCCCGCGAGCGAGTAAACGCTCAACCATATCGATGATTTCGGCAATGTGCAGAGTGGCACGTGGTTCGAAATCGGGACGGATCATATTCAGCGCATCGAAATCCTTGTGCATTTCACCAATCAAGCGATCGGTTAATGTATTGCAGTCTTCTTGGTTTTCGTTAGCACGCTTGATGATTTTGTCATCAATATCGGTGATGTTGCGCTGGAAATTCACTTCATAACCCGCGTAACGCAGGTAGCGAACAATCATATCGAAGGAAACAAAAGTACGCCCATGGCCAATATGACAGAGATCGTAAACGGTCACGCCACATACATACATCCCAACTTTTCCGGGATTAATAGGCTTAAATTCCTGTTTTTGGCGGGTAATACTGTTGTAAATCTTCAACATCGGTATTCTCTTCAAAGATAGATTCAAGTGTAAAATCAAGGGGTCAGTCTACCACGCTGACGAGGGTTTTGAATACTGCACTTTGCGCGCAATCCGAGATAAGTTAGAATCGCGCCACTATTTACTGAGAGTATGAAAACATGATCACATTACACACTAATTTTGGCGACATTAAACTGCAACTGAACGCCGAAAAAGCCCCGCTGACCGTGGCAAACTTTATGAAATATGTTGACGAAGGTTTCTTCGACGGCACCATTTTCCACCGTGTAATTGACGGCTTTATGATCCAAGGCGGTGGTTTTACCGCTGAAATGAGCCAAAAACGTTGCCATGAGCCAGTGAAAAACGAAGCCAACAACGGTTTATCAAACCGTACTGGTACTATCGCGATGGCGCGTACTTCGGACCCACACTCAGCGACGGCTCAGTTTTTCATCAACGTCAACGATAACACCTTTCTCGATTTCAAATCTGAAAGCATGCAAGGTTGGGGTTACTGCGTGTTTGGTGAAGTGGTTGAAGGCATGGACATCGTTGAAAAAATCAAAGCTGTCAGCACTGGTAACCGTGGCATGCACCAAGATGTGCCATTAGAAGCGGTTGTGATTGAAAAAGTAAGTGCGGCCTAATTCCCTAGGATGCGAACCTTATTTATTGGCGATCTGCACTTAAGTGCCGATCGCCTCGATATCACCCAAGCCTTTAATCGTTTTCTCGATACCGAACTTGATGATGTAGATGCTCTCTATATTCTGGGGGATCTCTTTGAGGTATGGGTCGGCGACGATTTAGCCTTGCCCTTTGCCATCGAATTAGCGCGCAAGCTCAAGCAAGTCTCCCAAACCTTGCCCATCTACTTTATTCACGGTAATCGTGACTTTATGTTAGGCAAACAATTTGCCGATGCTGCGGGTATGCAAATGTTGCCCGAAGTCAAATGCTTAGATCTCTATGGTGTTAACACGGTTATTTTGCATGGCGACAGCTTGTGTACCTTAGATAAAGCCTACCAACGCTTTCGCAAATTACGCAGTTTTGCCTTTGCCCGTTGGCTTTATAGCTGTTTGCCGAAGAAAAAACGTCAAGCCATTGCCAATAAAATCCGCAGTAACAGCCAAAGCAGTAATCAGCAAAAAAGCTATGTGATTATGGACGTAGAACCCAGTGCGGTGAATGCGTTATTTGCTCAAACCCACAGCAAACAGATGATCCACGGTCATACCCATAGGCCTGCTATCCATGAATTAAACAATGGCTGCAAACGCATTGTAGTCGGTGATTGGTACGAGCAAGGCAGCGTGTTAGTGGTCAGCGCCGACGGTGTGGAGCTAAAAAGCCTGCCCTTCGACGCCAGCTAAGCACCTATAGCGTCTTCACCATTAACACATCTACCGCTAAGGCCTCATACCTGAATATGGTTGAGGCCGCTATTTATCTTTCCCACTGGGCAACTAAGGGTTGACCACTGTGGAAATGAAACTCCTCATCGGGCGCCATAATCAATTCGGCTTCTCTCTCGCCAAAATAAGCAACTCGCTCGCTGATATCCTCAGTCGATACTAACTGTGCCAGCTTAAGATAATCCTCAAAATGACGCGCCTCTGAGCGCAGCAGTGACACATAAAACTTACTTAACTCTGCATCCAAGTAAGGCGCTAATTTGGCAAAGCGCTCACAGGAGCGCGCCTCAATGTATGCACCCACAATCAACTTATCCCGCAGAATATCCTTCTCATGGGTGGTCACGTGGCTCATCATCCCTTTTGCGTAACGCCCAGCACGAATATTACGATATGGGATTTGCCGTGCGTGCATCAGCTCCAGCACTTGCTCAAAATGATGGAATTCTTCTTTTATCAAACGGATCAGTGGTGGGATCAGATCCTGTGCAAAAGCAAAATGTTGATTCGGCTGTAGATTGGCTACCAACTCATTCTTTTTGACATCACGAGCCAAAAACTGCTCGATATTGCGATCCTTATGATAAACAAATTCCTCATAGGGTTTCGCCCATGCCAATAGCGATTGTCCGCTGTCTTTATCCAAGGCATATCGCCTCAATAAGAACATCGCAGTCTGCGCCGCTTTTAGCTCACAATTACAATGGTCAATTAAGAGTTCATCTAACGAGGCAGAGGCTCTTGCTACATCAATCCAAGTTTGCGGCGTCTCACAACGAAGAAACGCATGAACAGGTGCCAGTAATTGCTGCATGGGATCACTCAAAAATCTTAAAGAAAATATCGCCATATTTTACGCGTAATTATCAACAAGCTATAGCTTTAGACACCAGTAAACTTGACTAGCTGAACTTTTTGTTCAATAAATAATCTACACTTTAAGAACTGAGATCCTGATCACGGCACATCTCAATTCAAAGAGTAGGCAATCGGGAGTTAAAGGGATTGTGGAGCATTAACCCTGATTGCAGAGCTGTTATCAGCTCGTCTGACGTTTGGCGAGCCAACATCAATGCTGAACAAGGATAATTATAATGATACTGAATCACTTAATGGGGTTATACACTCATCCAAAGCAAGAGTGGCATGCGATTGAACAAAACCATGAAGCACTCAAAAGCAGCTTAAGTCACGTTCTTCTCATCGCACTCATTCCCGCTGTCTGTAGCTTTATTGCAACAGCTTACATTGGCTGGAATCCAGGAGCTGGTGATCCTATTTATCTCACGCCGCAAAGTGCGATGTTTATGTCCGTAGGTATGTATTTTGGCCTAATTGCAGGCGTCTTTGCCCTCGCCTATTTAGCCTTTTGGATGGCAAAAACCTTCGATGCTCAGCCAACTTTCACCCAAGCATTAGAACTCGCGTCCTACACCGCAACACCGCTGTTTATGGTTGGTTTGGCGGCACTCTACCCAGTACTCTGGTTTATTATGATTGTTGGGCTGATTGGCTTAGCCTACTCGGTTTATCTGCTATATGCAGGTGTGCCCATTATTATGAATATCCCTGAAGAGAAAGGCTTTATTTACGCCAGTTCTATGGTCACAGCAGGTTTAGTGCTCTTGGTTGGATTAATGGCCACCAGTGTTATCCTCTGGAGCATTGGCTTTGGTCCTATGTACCAATAAGGGATTAATCCGCACTCAGGTGCAAACGACTTGAAATACTGATAGTGACAAATAGATAGTGGCAAATAGACGTGTTGAAAACGAAAAGTTGTAAAACAGAAAAGGCCCTTAGCTTGAAAACACTAAGGGCCTTTTTATTCTTTACTGCTGTTGACAGTTAGTCGCGACAGAGATTATCGCGGCCAACAACTTGCTATTCAAACGAGTCCCGCAGTGCAACTGTTAGGTTAAACACTAAATGCTCGGCTGAAGAGTCTTTATTGTCAGCACAGAAATAACCTTCACGCTCAAACTGATAAGCTTTTTCCGCTGGCGCATTCGCAAGGCTTGCTTCAACTAAACCATTAACCACTTCAAGTGAGTTAGGGTTAAGCACTTCATCCACTGTCTCGGCAGCAGCAGGATTTGGATCAGTGAACAAGCGTTGGTATAAACGGAACTCAGCAGGTTTAGCCGTAGTCGCTTCAACCCAATGGATTACGCCTTTCACCTTGCGACCATCGGCAGGGTTTTTACCTAAAGTATCGGCATCGTAGCTACAGTAGACGGTAGTGATATTACCTTCACTGTCTTTGTCACAACGTTCGGCTTTAATCACATAGGCGTTACGCAGGCGCACTTCTTTGCCCATGACTAGACGTTTGTACTGCTTATTGGCTTCTTCTCTGAAGTCAGCCACATCGATATACAGTTCGCGGCCAAAGGCGAGTTCGCGCGTCCCCATGCTTTCATCGCTTGGGTGAGAAGCCGCTTGAATCGTCTCGATTTGACCTTCTGGGTAGTTCTCAATCACCACTTTTAATGGGCGCAGTACGGCCATCGCACGTGGGGCATGTTCGTTTAGCTCTTCACGGATGCAGGCATCGAGCATCGCCGCTTCAATCATGTTTTCTTGCTTAGTGATACCAATACGTTGGCAAAACTCGCGGATAGACGCTGGGGTATAACCACGACGGCGTAGACCTGCAATTGTTGGCATACGGGGATCATCCCAGCCAGTTACTAACTTGCGTGTCACTAAGTCATTTAATTTACGCTTAGACATCAGCGTATATTCAAGATTTAAGCGTGAAAACTCATATTGACGAGTACGATTTGGCGCTTGGAAATCATCTAAATTATCGAGAACCCAGTCATACAGACGACGGTTGTCTTGGAACTCAAGTGTACATAATGAGTGAGTAATGTGCTCGAGCGCATCGGAAATACAGTGAGTAAAATCGTACATTGGATAAATGCACCACTTATCACCCGTTTGGTGATGGTGAGCAAAACGAATACGGTAAATCACCGGATCGCGCATACACATGAAAGGCGATGCCATATCAATCTTAGCGCGCAGCGCACATTCGCCCTCTTTGAATTCACCTAGACGCATTTTTTCAAATAAGCGCAGGTTTTCTTCCACAGGAGTATCGCGATAAGGGCTATTTTTACCAGGCTCTTTTAACGTGCCACGGTATTCACGGGTTTCATCAGCATTGAGAAAACACACATAGGCTAAGCCTTTATTGATTAACTCAACGGCATATTGATGTAATTGGTCGAAATAGTTAGAGGAATAACGCACCTCACCATCCCACTGGAATCCCAACCAACGCACATCCGCCTGAATAGAATTGACATAATCGATGTCTTCTTTTTCAGGGTTGGTATCATCAAATCGTAAGTTACAGAGACCTTGGTAATCGCGGGCGATGCCAAAGTTCAAACAGATGGACTTAGCATGACCTATATGTAAATAACCATTTGGCTCGGGTGGAAAACGCGTCTGCACACTCGTGTGCTTACCGCTTTTCAGATCCTCATCAATGATATTACGAATAAAGTTACTCGGACGTACTTCAGTGTCCACATGACTCATGGAATTCCTCTTTGCGAACAATGGCAATTTTAACAAAACCAGCATGATCCTACAGATCTCGGCCAGTTACAATGCCCAGTATTAAAAACTAAGGGTTATGCCGTGGATAGTAAAACAATAAAAGCAGCCGTGAAAGCTGCTTTTATCTTTGTAACCACTAAGCTGACATTTATTACTCAGGGATTTACTCAGTAATAATCCGCACGCCGGGGATAATTTGCTGAGTTCTGCGCCCTTTACGTTTTAGCCATAGATAGAATATGACTAACGCACTGAGGAAGAAACCAATCCATAAACCCGATTGCAATGGGTGCTCGGCAAAGGTTGCTACTTGGTAAGCGATAGTTGCACTGCCATAGGCCAGAGAGAATGTCCATGTCGCTGCAAACGTTGCCCAACGAGTACCAAACTCGTTCACTAAAGCGCCCATCGCCGCAACACAGGGAGTATAGAGTAAAATAAACAACAGGTAAGAGAACGCCGCTACCTTGGTAGTAAACCCAGATTGCAAGGCACTAAAGGTTGACGTTGCAACACCTTGCGCCTCTGCCGCAACATCGGTACTGGATACATCACCCACAGATAACTTAAGCGGGTCTTCCAAATCCAAACCGAACAAGTTTGCAGGAATGGTCGCAAGTGCCTCGTTAAAGCTGTCTGCTAGTGGTGTTAATTCACCGTCCTCAGGCGCCGCATTGGTATATAAGCTATTGAGTGTTCCCACCACCGCTTCTTTAGCAAAAATCCCGGTGATAATACCTACGGTTGCAGGCCAGTTATCTTGTTCAATCCCCATCGGCGCAAAGATTGGAGTCACTTTCTGGCTCGCTACACTTAAGAGTGACGCTTGGCTATCCTCGTGGCCAAAAGTGCCATCAATACCAATCGCATTGATAAAGTTGAGCAGTGTCACCACCAGCACAATGGTTTTACCCGCACCAAGGATAAAACTCTTAGTCCGCTTACCAGTACGCACCATCACAGCTTTAAATTTAGGCAACTCATAGCTTGGTAACTCCATCACTACCGCACTACTAGTGCCTGGTAATAAAGTGCTTCGCAGCAACAATCCGGTACCGATGGCCGCAAAAATCCCGATGATATACAGTAAAAATACCAGGTTTTGGCCAGAGTCTGGAAAAAATGCCGCCGCAAATAGTGCATACACAGGCAACCGGGCACCACAAGACATAAAGGGAGCCATCATTCCCGTGACAATACGCTCACGCTCACTGCCTAAGGTACGCGTTGCCATAATGGCTGGCACAGAGCAACCAAAGCCCACGATCATTGGTACGAAAGCTTTGCCCGGTAAGCCTATGCGACGCATTAATCCGTCAACCACAAACGCGGCACGAGCCATATAGCCCGAACTTTCAAGAACAGATAAACCAAGGAATAATGCCGCAATCACAGGAATAAACGTAGAAACCGTTTGAATACCTTGGCCCACACCACCCGCAAGGATAGTCACCAACCAAGCTGGCGCGCCTATGTTATTGAGCAATGCACCAAAATGATCGACCAGTAATGCCCCTGCAAACACATCGAAGAAATCGATAAACGCACTGCCGATGTTGATGCTGAACATAAACATCAAATACATGACAAATAAGAACACCGGAATCCCAAGTACAGGATGTAAGACTAATTTATCGAGTTTATCGCTCAAGGTTAAGAAGCCATCGGCTTTAACGGAACCTTGGAATACTCGCTCAACAAAATTAAAGCGAGTGGTTGCGACCATCACTTCAATGTCGTGTCCTTGCTGCGAAATTTGCTGAGTACAAGTATTCACCTCATCCTGAAGCTCAGCATTTTTACAGCTACCACAACCAGAACCGTTACCCAACATAGCTAAGGCGCGGCCACGGCTTAAGTTGGGATCTTTACTACAAAGTAGTTGCACGCCTGCTTCAATTTGCTCGTCGTAATCAAGTAACAAAGGCGCTTCAGATACACGACCTTGAAGTAAGTCAAGCACTTGCGCTTGTACTTTAGCAACATCAGCAGGATCGCGAGAACAAACCCCAATCACTGGGCAGCCCAATTCTTGACTCATTTTCTTTAAATCGACACGAATGCCACGCTTGATAGCAGCATCGATTTTGTTCAACACCACCACCATAGGGATCGACAATTCACGGAGTTGTGCCGTCAAATAGAGGTGGCGCTCGATATTGGTCGCATCAACTAAGTTAATGATGCCATCGACACGTTGTTCGGCGAGATACTGTTGAGCAATCTGCTCATCAAGAGAACAATCACAGCTATTACCCGCAGGGAGTAAATCATAGATACCGGGTAAGTCGGTTAAGTAAACGTCAGCACCATTGAGAGTAAAATGACCGGTTTTTTTCTCAACCGTCACACCGGACCAGTTGCCAACTTGCTGATTAGCGCCTGTAAGCGCGTTAAAGAGTGTTGATTTCCCAGCGTTTGGGTTACCAACGGTGACGCAATGAAACTGCTTAGTCATTCGCCTTTTCCACCTCAATAATGTCTGCCAAGTCTCTGCGCATACAAAGCTTACTACCACGAATATCCAGCTCTAAACCAGAGCCCATTGGCGCTCGGCGAATCAAAGAAAATCGTGTATTTGGGGTAATGCCCATGGACAATAATTTACGCTTCACTGTTTGCGGCAAATCTAATCGCCCGATTTCAGAAATAATGCCACGGTCACCGGGACTGAGTTCGCTTAACTTCATTACCTATTTCACCTTGTAACAGCTTCAGCTTGAAAAACTGTGCTCATTTTATCTGAGCTATGGAGCTAATAACTTTACCTAGATCAAGCTTTTTGACTGGTAACGATAATAGTTTTCAATTGTGTTGGGTATTATGTGACAAAAATCTCAATGAATAAACGCCTGACCGAAAATAAAAATGCCAGCTAGCTGCCACCCTTTATCGCAATCGAACAACATGTTCAATAAGCGTTAAAAAAAGTCATCCTCGGTACAAAATGAGACATTGGTCACACTTATTGTTTATCCCTACAAAATCATTCCTCTTTACAGTCAACCAGCTAAAAAATGTTAAGCACTTGTCACATGCTTGTTCTAATATTAATCAGCTAAATTAGCGATGTCGAAAGCTTGAAAAATAACAAATAAAACGCACTCGGGAATAGATGAACATGGATATAGGTTTAAAGTTCAAAAGCATAACTCAGGTTATGCTTGCTCTGATGTTATCGATACTCAGCCTTTCAACGGTAGCGACACCTTGGGATGACAAGCCACCCGAGGAGGTCGTCGCGACTTTGGACAAAAAGTTTGCCGAAGGTAAGTACTCGGCTAAAGGGGCTGACACTTGCCTGATGTGCCATAAAAAAAGTGCGGTTGTAATGGCCATTTTCGATGGTGTGCACGGTAATCCTAATATTAAAGAATCCCCCATGGCCGACTTACAGTGTGAGGCTTGCCACGGCCCACTCGGTAATCATAACAAGGGCGGCAAAGAGCCGATGATCACCTTCGGCCAGAATTCCCCCGTTCCCGCGCAAAAACAAAACAGTGTTTGTATGAGTTGCCATAACGACGATCAACGCATCGCGTGGAAAGGTAATCACCATGACAATGCCGATATCCCTTGCAGTAGCTGCCACCAAGTACACGTAGCAAAAGATCCTATCAGCGACAAAGCCAACGAAGTGGCGATTTGTACCCAATGCCATACTCAGCAAAAAGCGGATATGCACAAACGCTCATCCCATCCACTACAGTGGCAACAAATGGTCTGTAGCGATTGCCACAATCCCCATGGCAGTTTAAATGATGCCAGTCTGAAACAAATGAGCGTCAACGAAAACTGTTACAGCTGCCACGCTGAAAAACGCGGTCCTAAATTGTGGGAACATGCGCCAGTCACCGACAATTGTGCGAACTGCCATAACCCCCACGGCAGCGTCAACGAATCCATGCTTATTAGCAAACCGCCACAGTTATGCCAACAGTGCCACGCCTCCGATGGCCACAGCAGTAATGCTTACTTTGGTAATCAAACCAATGCCTTCACCTCGGGTAATTCCTGTATGAATTGCCATGGACAAGTGCATGGTTCAAACCATCCATCCGGCAAGTTGCTCCAGAGATAACAAGGGAATGATCATGCAAATAATGAACATATCGACTCCTAAAGCTTGTTTCTCACTCACATTACTGGCTTGGGCGATTAGTGGCGTACTCAACACAGCCCATGCTGAAGGATATGAAATCCAAAAAGCGAATCGCAGTGGCGTAAAAAGTGAGGCATGGAGCTGCAAGCAATGCCAGCCCAAAACAGGGCGCCAAGTCAACGTCAGCGCCACGCTCGCCTACAATGACGGCGAAGATAGCCGTTTTGGTAATCGCACTGGCACGGATAAAGATGGCTTGGTCGGTGCTGTGGGCGCCGATATGCAATACCAAGCTGGGAGTGGTTACCAAACCCGGCTAGAGGCCGATAAATTGGGATTTGACACGGGGTCAGCCAAGCTCACCACAGGCCAACCCGGACACTACCAAATCCAATTAGGTTATAAAGGGCTCGCCAATTACCAATACAATCAGCTAAAGAGCCCTTATCTCACCGATAACGATAAGATGCTCTTGCCTGATAATTGGGTAGCGGGAGCAACGACCCACTCCATGCCGTTACTGCAATCGAGTTTAATCGAGCAGGACTTAAGCATTACGCGGGATAGATTTAACCTCGGCGGTTACTACGCAGGCCATATCTCATCGAGCAGCCGCTACAAAGCCTCGGTGAACTACCAGCATGAAAACCGCAGCGGCACGAAAAAGACCAGCGCAAATATTCTCACTAACAGTGTGATGTTGGCGCAGCCAATTGATGACAGCACTGATGAAGTCGATGCCAGAGTTTATTTTGGCGGCACAGGCTGGCAAGCGGGCATAAACAGCCAGATAAGCCAATATAAGAATGACCATCAGGCACTGCTATGGCAATCGGCCTATACGCCCACATTTGGTGCGGCCTACTTTGGCCAAAATGCAGTCGACCCAGATAACAAGGCCTATCGGATCGCCGCCGAGGCCAGTGGTGGTCAAAATGGTCATAACATCCTTATGCACGTGGGCATCAGTAACATGTCACAGGATGAGGCTTTTCTACCAGCAACCATTAATGGCCCCTCCCCTGTACTGCCAACCGATAATCTGGATGCCCAAGTGGACATCCTAGATATGGTGCTTAAGTATTCAGGCCGCATCACACAGGATTTGAGTGTTCAAGCCAGTTATAACTATCAAGACAGGGAAAACAAGACGGCTCAGTTAGATTTCCCACAGGTCGTGACCGACAGCTTTTATCAAGGCACAGCTACAAATCGTCTCTACGATAAACGCAGTAAACAATTTGATCTCAAAGGCAAATACCGCCTATCGCCGTCGGCCTATGCTGAAGCGGGATATAGCCGAGATGAAATCATTTATTCGGAGCTTGATAGGCAGTCCATCGATGAATCGGGTCTCTTTGCCAAACTCAGCTACCGCTATTCGCCAGCTTGGTCAGCTTGGTTAAAGGGCGAAGTATTAGATCGTAATGGCAGTGAATACGATGCTGTAACAAGCACACAAAGTCCGAGTAATCCTTGGCTACGTAAGTCTTATCTTGCTGATCGCAAACGTCAAAAAGTCACCTTGCACACAGATTACCAAACCGATATAGGGTTCTCTGTGGGTGCGAGTTTACACAGTATTGATGATGACTATAACCATACATCAGTCGGGCTCACCCAAGTGTCTTACCTTGGCTACGATGTAACTGCGCAGTATCTAATTAGCGACAATCTAAGTCTTAACGCCTATCTCAACCAAGACTGGCGCGATTCAGATCAGGCCGGAAGCAATCGTTTCTCAACACCTGATTGGTACAGCACCGCTGAAGAGAAATCGACCCTGATTGGCGCGGGTATCGCCTATCAAAACCTGCTGGATAATCGTTTAGATCTGGGATTGGACTACAGCTACTCCGATGGTCAAAGCGATACTGAAATCACCTATGGCATCACTAGCCCCTACGGTGACTACTACAGTCGCAAGCACAATATTAACGCCTACGCCAAATATAAGCTGGCCGACAGTATGTCATTACGCTTCGATTGGTTGTTCGAGAAATATCAAGATGCAAACTGGCAAAACCAAAACATCACTTGGGACACGGTCCCCAATGTGCTCAGTTTTGGCGACATCAGCCACGATTACAATGCTCATTACTTAGGTTTGACCTTAAGCTACCAAATGTAACTTAGGCACTGACAGCGTATTCCAAGGATAGAAATATGAACAAGTTTGCCAAATTAACCACACAATATAGTTTGATGCTGCTCCTCGCCACACTTGTCTCCGCTTGTGGGGGCAATGATGGTAATGATGGCTCACCCGGTGAGCCGGGGAAACCACCCGCAATAACGATCACTAGCCTAAACATCATGGTCGATAAAGTTACCGTGACCGACGGCATTGCCCAAGTCGATTATCAGGTGAGCAATCAAGACGATGAAGCCGTGGTTGGTATTCCTTCAGCCACCTTTATTGCGGCGCAATTACTACCTCAGGGCGCCACAGGTGCTGGTAATAGCAGTGAGTGGCAACATTTCACCTCTGAAACGTGCGCCGCTTCTTGCCCAGGCACGATTGTTGACCATAAAAACGGCCATTACAGCTATCGTTTTAGCGCCACATTTAACGGCATGAATGGGGTGACATTCGTTAACGACGCCACCCAACGAGTAGTCATCAAACTGGGCGGTGATGCATTAGCCGATGGCACAGCGCTCCCTATAACTAATCAGCACTATGATTGGCAAACCTCGGGGAATACCTTAGCTTATACCCGTAACTTAATTACCATTGAAACCTGTAATAGCTGCCACAACAATTTAGCGTTCCATGGTGGACGTTATAACCAAGTTGAAACCTGCGTAACCTGCCATAACAGTAAGAAGGTCAGCAATCCCGCGGATATTTTCCCGCAAATGATACACAGCAAACATTTAACGGGATTCCCTCAATCCATCAGTAATTGCCAGACTTGCCACGTTGATAATCCAGATTTAGCCGAGCGTCAAAATTGGCATAGGGTACCCACCATGGAAGCCTGTGGTGCCTGCCATACCCAAATTAATTTCCCTGCGGGCCAAGGCCATCCAGCACAAGCGGATAATAGCAATTGCGTTGCTTGCCATAATGCCGATTGGACCGCAAGCGTACACGGCAATGAAGATCAAATAGCCGCGTTAGCTCAATTTAGTCCAAGCATCAGTAGTGCAAGCATGGATGCCAATGGCACAGTGACTGTTGCGGTGACCCTGATCAACCCCAGCACAGGCACTGTTTACCTAGATAGCGCAGATAAACTCAAATTTATCAGCGACCTAAGGGTTTATGCTAACTGGGGAACCAGTTTCGATTACAGTACCCGCTCTGCGCGCTCAATTCGTCTCCCTGACTCCACGCCAGTTTCTGGCAGCAATGGCACCTACGTTTACACTATTTCAGGTCTCACCGTTCCCGCTGGTACTGAGGCCGACCATGGAGGCTTAGCGATTCAGGGCCGGGTATGCGCCAAAGACAAAGTCTTAGTGGATTGCAGCACCGAACAGGCAGAAGTGCTGGTGATCAAATCAAGTCATAGTTACTTCAATATGTCTGCATTAACCAGCACTGGCCGCCGCGAAATCATTAGCAATGCCAACTGTGCTAGCTGCCACGGCGATCAACAACTGAATATTCATGGTTCGCGCAACGATTTAGCAGGCCAATGCCAACTTTGCCACAACCCGAATATGCAGGCCGATGCTACAGCGGCAAATCCCTCCATTACCTCCTTTGACTTTAAACAGTTAATTCATGGGATCCATACCAGCCAATTTACTGGTTTTGCAGATCTCAACTACCCAGGAAAAATCGGTAATTGTGCTCAATGCCATATCAAAGATGCAGCAGGCGTTTCAACGGTTGCCCTGCCCTTAAATACAGCGGTTCAACCGCTTGCGCTTAACAATGGCACCTTTACCAGCCCAATTGCCGCCGTATGCACTAACTGTCACTCAAGTGATGCGACCCACAATCATATGAAGCAACAAGGGGCCGTGTTTGCAGGCTCCAAAGCTGATGCAACCGCAGGCACTGAAACCTGTGCATTCTGCCATGGACAAGGGGCCGCCGCCGATGTACTCAAAGTCCACCCAATTAATTAACCCTATGATGCAGGCCAAAAGGCCTGCAACTGCAGATATAAAAGGAACTCATACTATGCAGTCTTCTACCTCTAAAGAAATAGTCAGATCTCAATCACATAACCCGCTTAAAGTGACTGATAAATACCAATGACTTAGTTAGCCTTACAGGTGGGATCTAATCCCACACATTAAATGCCAATAATGAGATTTATTCTTATTTGATAAGTGTTTAATGATGATTAAAACTATTGCAGGGAAATATCATGATGAAACGGTTCAATTTCAATACCGCAACAAAAGCGATGTTGGGTGCCGGTTTACTTTCACTTCTTCTCACTGGCTGCGGTGGCAGTGACGGTAAAGATGGTGAAGACGGTAAACCAGGCGTTGTTGGTGTCAATATCAACTCCACCTCAACCTTAAAAGCAAAATTCACAAATGCCACTGTTGATGCAGGCAAAGTCACCGTTGATTTTACGTTGGAAAATGCTAATGGCGTTGCCGTATTAGGCTTAACTAAAGATCACGATTTACGGTTTGGTATTGCGCAATTAACTCCAGTTAAAGAAAAAGTGGGTGAAACTGAAGCTAACCGTGGTTATCAATGGCAAGCTTATATTAATGCCAAAAAAGAGCCAGGTACTATTCCATCCGGCGTTGATAACCTCAAGCCATCAGCCCAATACCAAGCAAACGTTGAAGCAGCAAGTAAATGTGATACTTGCTTAGTTGACCATGGTGATGGTAGCTATAGCTACACCTACCAAGCCAACATTGCCAATGTAACTCAGCCATTAACCGTCACTTACAGCGCTGACGCGACTCAACGCGCGACGATGGAGCTTGAATTACCACAACTCACAGCCAACGCCCATTTCGACTGGCAACCTTCTACTGGTAAGACGGAAGGTATTCAAACCCGTAACGTGGTTTCTATTCAAGCTTGTTATACCTGTCACCAACCTGAAAGCTTAGAGCTTCATGGTGGTCGTCGTATCGATATTGAAAACTGTGCCTCTTGCCATACTGCGACCTCTGGCGATCCAGAATCAGGCAATAGCATTGAATTTACTTACATGATCCACGCTATCCACAAAGGTGGTGAGCGTCATACCTTCGATGAGACAGGCGCAGAAGTACCTGCTCCTTATAAGATTGTCGGTTACGGTGGTAAAGTGATCGACTACGGCAAAGTAGGCTTCCCATTAAAACCTGCTGCTGATTGTTCAGCTTGTCACGTTGAAGGTGCCGGTGCACCTGCCAATGCAGACCTATTCAAAGCAGACTTAAGCAATCAAGCTTGTATTGGTTGCCATACTGAAAAACCATCTGCTCACCATAGCAGCACTGACTGTACCTCTTGCCACAATGCGACAGAGCCTTATGGCGGTACTGGCAGCGCAGCCAAACGTCATGGCGATGTACTGAAAGCCTATTCTGACACCAAAGCGATGGGTATTAAGTTCAGCAATGTGGGTGTAAATGCAACAGGAAAAATCACTTTCGATGTACAAGTGATTGATAAAGATGGCAATGCAATCGATAAAGCCTATGTAAACCAAACCTCACGCGTTGTTGTGGCTTGGGATTCTGACAAAGATTACCCAAGCTCAGCAGCAGCTTCTTATAGCAACCGTCGTATCGCCCTGAACGAAGGTACCTATAATGAAGCGACCAAAACCTATTCACTAACAGGTACTAAGTTCAGCTTACCAGCGGATGCTAACGGTAAAACATTTGAACTCTGGTCTACATTAGAGGTTTGCTTCAACAATGGCGGCTATGGCGTTGCTGATGTTGTGATGACAGACTGTACTGTACCTAACGTCCGTAAAGTACCAGTTAAAGAAGCACCATATCACTTCGTTTGGAAAGATGGTGGTGTGGATAGCACTGCAAAAGCTAAAGCACGTCGTGAAATCATCGACCCAACTAAGTGTCAAGGCTGTCACAATCAGGAAATCCACCACTATGACAACGGTGTAAACTGCCAAACTTGTCATACATCGGACAAAACCCTGAAAAATGATGCGGCCTATCCAGGCGGTAAGATACCAACCAGCTTTGCTTGGAAAGCGCACGAGCGTGAAGGACATTATCTGAAATATGCAGGCGTACAATCTGGTACTGTATTAAAAACCGATTGTGCAACATGTCATACTGCAGATAAATCAAACGTTGTAACGGGTATTGCTTTAGGCAGATCACCAGAACGTGTATGGCGCTACGGTGATATCACAAATAATGGTGCTGATATTTGGGTATCTTCCGATGCTGGTGCATGCTTAAGTTGTCACCAGAAATATCTGTCTGACGCTGCCAAATCGCACATCGAGACTAATGGCGGTATCTTAAATGGCTCAAGTGCAGCAGATGTTCAAACTCGTGCCTCTGAAAGCTGTGCGACTTGCCATACTCCATCACAATTGATGGAAGCTCACGGTAACTAAGCCGACGTAATTCTCTCAATAGAGAGTAAGAACAAAAAGAGAGAGGTATCCCCTCTCTCTTTTTTATTTTAGCTTCACAATCCGCCGTTTTTTTGATCTAAATTTGTTTTTCCCCTGTGGTTTAACTACCTCTTTAGAAATAGAAAGATCCAAGTCACACATTAGCAAAGGCTTAGAAGATTTTAGAGGCATGTTAGGTTAGCCTTTCCTTGGGGAATTCTATTTCCAGCATCCACTTAGGTTGCCTTCAAGACCAAAGCACAGACAAAGAATCTGTCGGGTGAAGAAGACAAGCACTTAAGTAATGCCAAACCTATGCAGGGAAAAAAATGATGAACGCAAAAAAATCAAAATTCGCACTGCTGCTTGCAGCAAGTGCCGTCACTATGGCCTTAACAGGCTGTGGTGGTAGCGATGGTAACGATGGTAAACCCGGTGAACCTGGTGGAGAGCCAGCTCCCGCTATTCAAAAGCTCAATTTTACATTCAACAAATCTGTTGTGACTAACGGTGTACCTAGTGTTGAATTCACTGTCACCAACGAAGACGATTTACCGGTCGTGGGTCTGCAAAAAATGCGTTTTGCAGCAGCTCAATTACTTCCTCAAGGCGCTACAGGTGCCGGTAATGCCTCTCAGTGGCAATACTTTGGTGATGAAACCTGTGATCTCGCTTCAACTTGCCCAGGTACTTTTGTTGACAAGAAGAACGGCCACTACAGCTATACCTTCAAGATGAACTTAACTGCCAATGCTAAGATCACCTACAACGACCAGTTGGCTCAACGTGTGCTAATCCGCGCTTACAATACGCCACTACCAGATGGCACCTTAGTGCCTAACAGCAACGCTTTTGTAGATTTCACCGCTGACACAGGTGCCGAGCCTGGTTATAGCCGTAAAATCGTTGCCACTGAAAGCTGTAATACTTGTCACCAAGACTTAGCACAGGTTAAACATGGTGGTGCGTATTCAGATGTTAACTACTGCGCAACGTGCCACACCGCAGGCAAAGTGGGCGTAGGTAAAGAGTTTAATGCTCTAGTTCACGCCAAGCATAAAGACCTGACCTTAGGCTCATTAGAAAGCTGCCAAAGCTGTCACACTGAAAATGAAGCAACACCTGATTGGGGCAACTGGTCACGTATTCCAACTGCCGCAACCTGTGGAAGCTGTCATAGCACTGTGGATTTTGCTGCGGGTAAAGGCCACTCTCAACAACTCGATAACTCTAACTGTATCGCCTGCCATAACAGCACTTGGACAGCCGAGTTACATACAGCTAAAACCGCTGACAAAAAAGCCGTTATCGCTCAATTAGGTATGTCTGCAACATTAGCTGCTCAAGCAGACAATACTGCGGTATTAACCGTGTCTATCTTAGATAAAAACGGCAATGCCATTGATGCGGCGAGTGTACAAAATAAGATTAAACGTTTAGAAACTATCACTAACGTTGGACCTAACTTCCCCATCATGGGCTATAACAAGAGCCCAGGTAGCGGTACAGCTAAAGTGGCCAAAGATCTAGTCAAAGATGGTGCATTACAAGCTGATGTTACCATCGCTGATGGTAAACTGGTGTTCACTACTCCTGCACTGCCATTTGGTGCGGGCGATACTGATACCGCCTTTACCTTTATTGGCTTAGAAATGTGTAACACTGGTACCACATTAACGGCTTGTACTGCTAATAGCACAACCACCAGTATGAAAGCCGAGTTAGCCTTTGGTACTAAATCTGGTAAAGCGCCTAGTACACGTCATGTTAACTCAGTGAACTTCAGCACTTGCCAAGGCTGTCACAGTGACACCTTTGAAATCCACAAAGGTCACCATGCAGGCTTTGTGATGTCTGAACAAGTTTCACATGCCAAAGACGCAAACGGTAAGCCTATCGTGGGTGTTGATGCTTGTGTTGCCTGTCACACACCAGATGGTACCTATGCAAACGGTGCTAACAAAGGTGGTTTCGAAATGAAACTACACGTGGTTCACGGTGAGCAAGGCGTGATCAAAGAATGTACTCAGTGCCACAACGACTTCAACTTAGATGCATTTAAAGTGAAAGGTGCACTGGCTACTTCTGCAGGTAAATACACCACCCCAATCACAGCAACTTGTACTTCATGCCACGCGCCAGAATCTATCGGCCACGGTTTAGAAAATATGGGTGCGATTGTGAATGGCGATTATACTCAAGCCAACCAAGCGGCACAGTCAGAAACCTGTTTCTACTGCCATACCCCAACAGTTGCAGATCACACTCAAGTGAAAATGTAATTTGCCCAAGCAGGGGGAGCTAGCTCCCCCTTTCTTGAATTTTGTTGGGACAAATTGGGAAGCCTATTATGAAGAACAGTCACAAAATGAAAAATCTACTGCCGGCATTTGTCATCACAATGGCAATGTCAGCAGTTATGTCTTTATGCATCACACCAAACGCTTACGCGTCGAAGTGGGATGAAAAAATGACCCCTGAGCAAGTCGAAGCGACCTTGGATAAGAAGTTTGCCGAAGGCAACTACTCCCCTAAAGGTGCAGACTCTTGCATCATGTGCCATAAAAAATCTGAAAAAGTGATGGACCTTTTCAAAGGTGTCCACGGCGCGATTGATTCGTCAAAAAGCCCCATGGCTGGCCTGCAATGTGAGGCGTGCCACGGCCCAATGGGTCAGCACAACAAAGGCGGCAACGAGCCGATGATCACTTTTGGTAAGCAATCAACCTTAAGTGCCGATAAGCAAAACAGCGTATGTATGAGCTGTCACCAAGACGATAAACGTATGTCTTGGAATGGCGGTCACCATGACAACGCCGATGTTGCTTGTGCTTCTTGTCACCAAGTACACGTAGCTAAAGATCCTGTGTTATCTAAAAACACTGAGATGGAAGTCTGTACTAGCTGCCACACTAAGCAAAAAGCGGATATGAATAAACGCTCAAGTCATCCACTCAAATGGGCCCAAATGACCTGTAGCGACTGCCACAATCCCCATGGGAGCATGACAGATTCCGATCTTAACAAGCCTAGTGTTAATGATACCTGTTATTCCTGTCATGCCGAGAAACGCGGCCCAAAACTTTGGGAGCATGCACCCGTCACTGAGAATTGTGTCACTTGCCACAATCCTCACGGTAGTGTGAATGATGCCATGCTGAAAACCCGCGCGCCGCAGCTGTGTCAGCAATGTCATGCTAGCGATGGCCACGCCAGCAATGCTTACTTAGGTAACACTGGTTTAGGTTCTAATGTCGGTGACAATGCCTTTACGGGTGGAAGAAGCTGCTTAAATTGCCATAGTCAGGTCCATGGTTCTAACCATCCATCTGGCAAGCTATTACAGCGCTAAGGAGACGAGAAAATGAAATTTAAACTCAATTTGATCACTCTAGCGTTATTAGCCAACACTGGCTTTGCCGTAGCCGCTGATGGTTATGGTCTTGCTAATGCCAATACTGATAAAGTGAAATTATCCGCATGGAGCTGCAAAGGTTGCGTGGTTGAAACAGGCACATCTGGCACTGTGGGTGTCGGTGTCGGTTATAACAGCGAAGAAGATATTCGCTCAGCCAATGCCTTTGGGACATCCAATGAAGTCGCAGGCAAATTTGATGCCGATTTAAGCTTTAAAGGTGAAAAAGGTTACCGTGCCAGTGTTGAAGCTTATCAACTCGGTATGGATGGCGGTCGTTTAGATGTGAATGCGGGCAAACAAGGCCAGTACAACGTCAATGTAAACTATCGCCAAATTGCGACCTACGACAGCAATAGCGCCCTATCGCCCTACGCGGGTATTGGTGGCAATAACCTGACGTTACCGGATAACTGGGTAACTGCTGGTTCAAGCAGTCAAATGCCATTGTTGATGGATAGCCTCAATGCCCTCGAATTATCACTTAAACGTGAACGCACGGGATTGGGATTTGAATATCAAGGCGAATCCCTGTGGAGCACCTATGTTAACTACATGCGTGAAGAAAAAACTGGCTTAAAACAAGCCTCTGGTAGCTTCTTCAACCAATCGATGATGTTAGCAGAGCCAGTGGATTACACTACTGACACCATTGAAGCGGGTGTCAAACTCAAGGGTGATCGTTGGTTCACAGCGCTCAGTTACAATGGGTCTATATTCAAAAACGAATACAACCAATTGGACTTTGATAGTGCATTCAATCCTACCTTTGGTGCCCAAACCCAAGGTACGTTGGCGCTTGATCCCGATAATCAGGCACACACAGTGTCATTGATGGGACAGTACAACGATGGCAGTAACGCCCTATCGGGTCGTATTCTTACTGGACAAATGAGCCAAGATCAGGCGTTAGTAACGGATAACTATCGTTATTCCAGCCAGCTAACAAGCGATGCGGTTGATGCGAAAGTCGATCTATTGGGCATGAACCTTAAAGTCGTTAGCAAAGTCAGCAAAGATCTTCGCTTGACCGGTAGTTACGATTATTACGACCGTGACAATAATACCCAAGTTGAAGAATGGACCCAGATCAGCATCAACAATGTCAACGGTAAGGTGGCTTATAACACGCCTTATGATAATCGTACGCAACGCTTTAAAGTCGCGGCAGATTATCGTATTACCCGCGATATTAAACTTGATGGTGGTTATGACTTCAAACGTGACCAACGTGATTATCAAGACCGTGAAACCACGGATGAAAATACCGTTTGGGCTCGTTTACGCGTCAATAGCTTCGATATGTGGGACATGTGGGTAAAAGGCAGTTACGGAAAACGTGACGGCTCACAATACCAAGCGTCTGAATGGACTTCTTCTGAAACCAACAGCCTGTTACGTAAGTACAATCTGGCTGACCGTGACAGAACTCAAGTCGAAGCGCGCATCACCCATTCGCCGCTTGAAAGCCTGACCATCGATGTTGGTGCCCGTTACGCGTTGGATGATTATACCGATACTGTGATTGGCTTAACTGAGTCAAAAGACACCAGTTATGATGCCAATATCAGCTATATGATCACCGCAGACTTACTGGCAACCGCCTTCTACAACTACCAGATCATTGAGTCTGAACAGGCGGGTAGCAGTAATTACAGCACCCCGACGTGGACTGGCTTTATTGAAGATAAAGTGGATGTGGTCGGTGCAGGTATTAGCTACAACAACCTGCTGGAGAACAAGTTACGCCTAGGACTGGATTACACCTATTCCAACTCCGACAGTAACACTCAAGTCAGACAAGGTATCACTGGCGACTATGGCGATTATTTTGCCAAAGTACATAACATTAACTTATATGCTCAATATCAAGCCACCGAAAAACTCGCGCTGCGCTTCGATTACAAAGTTGAGAACTATAAGGACAATGACGCCGCAAATGATATCGCCGTTGATGGCATTTGGAACGTCGTAGGTTTTGGTACTAATAACCATGACTACACCGCACAAATGCTAATGCTGAGCATGAGCTACAAGCTCTAATCTGCGTTTATTGATGGTCAAAAGCCCGCTCTGCGGGCTTTTTTATGAGAGCGTGTTGAAGTTTCGAGAGTAAATATTATTCGTTCCGGCAAGCTCGTGCTCGCGAAACTATACGAAAACTCACCGCACTTTTGTTACAACATCTCGCTATTCCAACCCACAAAATCTTGAATAAGATCAGAATCTGGGGCAAAACTCGCACTCAAAATAAGGTATTCCTTGAGTTTACAAGCACTTTAGCGGATGTTAATTCAGCCCGTTAATTATCAGTGGATATCAGATGTCGTCCTTCACTTGTTCTTTTTGGCGTTTATCGCCTGTACCCGCCTTGATAGGTTTAAGTTTGTTCTCTACCCCTGCCATGGCATTTGATGCCAGCGGTGGCACAGCAAGCTTATTTATCATTGTCGGTCTGGGTGGATTTACCCTGATCAATAGCTTAATGCAAGGGCTGTTCTTTTTTGCGGGTCAGTATCGTAATCCCATCTTTGCCAAACGCCACGTACTAACCGCACTGATAGTACCACTGCTCGCTTTTACCTTTACCCTTTATGAACACCGCACTTGGAGCGACTTTGCACTCAATCTTGGGATGATCATTGTAGGCGTTGGGCTGATTTTATTGCCGCTGCAGTTACGCCAACTTCATCAGCCCAGCAATCAACATGCGGGCTGGCTACTGAGTCTTGGCGCCTTATTGATTCTCGGCATCAGTTATCTACTGCCGCCCTGCGCGCTCTTTGCTATCATCTTGGCCCATATTGCTTTAGCCTCTCATGCCAAAACTCCCACTAAATCCTTGGGTGCCAAGCCATTGAGTTATCTTGTATTAACCGCCTCCTATGCACTCTTTGGTTATTGGCTCTATCATCTATTGAGCAAACTAGGGGCTTAACGATGACAACCGCCCCACTCCCAAGTATCGAGCCCGCTTGCTCAACCGAACTCAATTTTCTGCTCAAGCAAATTCGCGCCTGCCAACTTTGTCAGGCCGAGCTTCCCCTGCCAGCAAAACCTATCTTGCAAGCCAGTAGCCAAGCACGGATCTTAATTGCGGGCCAAGCCCCCGGTGTAAAAACTCACCACAAGGGCATTCCCTTCGATGATGCCAGTGGCGAGCGTCTGCGCACTTGGCTTAATGTCAGCAGAGAACAATTCTATGATCCCGCACTGTTTGCCATAGTACCGATGGGGTTTTGTTTTCCGGGAACCATTGAGCGAAACGGTAAAAAGCAAGGTGATAAGCCGCCGCGCCCAGAGTGCGCCACGACCTGGCATGAAAAGTTATTAGCCTTGATGCCACAGGTAGAGTTAGTGCTCGTCCTTGGCCAATATGCAATTGATTACCATCTGCCACGTGCTAAGGCTCGTCTTAGTACAGCATGCAGGGAGTTAACCTCACCGGACTTAACGTTATCGACGCCATTGCCGCCCCCAAAAGTCACAGTAACCCAAGCGATTGAGCAATGGTCCTTGTATTGGCCGCAATTGATGGTCATGCCCCACCCTAGCCCTCGAAACAACCTTTGGCTAAAACAGCATCCCGAATTTGAACGCGAACGACTTCCCACGCTTCAAGAGAGGGTTGCTAGCCTACTGGCAAGCTCTCCAGAACCGAAATAAAAAACCATCATCAACAGGATAGCCTTGTGAGGGCAATATAAATCCAATTAAAAAGCCCCATTTAGGGGCTTAGAATAAGATCTTGAACGACCGACTTAATATCTACAACACAGCACTTTATGCATTGCGTTTAAAATAAGCTTATTGGCAACTCACACCAACTGCCGAAAATGCCGCTGTCACATCCGCCACAGGATAGCCTGAGCCTTTAGCACTCGCGGCCTGCTGAACCCCACAGGCTGCTTGATTAAACGTCGATGTCGGAGTCCAATACAACTGGTTTGCTAGCACAAACACATCGAACGCCTTACGCGTATTCCAACCACTTTTAGTCGCCAGTGTGTAAAAGGCTTTATTAAAAACACCAGAGGAATAATGCACATCCATAGAACTGGTATAATTGGCGGCATTGTCAATTGAACGTCCATCCTTTGTTGGGGTATCCATATAACGCAGCGCCCCAGCGCCTTTGACTATATCGTAGCCGACTTTCCAATCGTTACTACCACGCATGTAGTACTCGGCCGCTTCACCAGCTATATCCGAAAATGCCTCATTGATACCCCCGGACTGGCCGCTGTAATTTAACCCAGAGTTTTGCTCGGTAAAGCCGTGGCTGACCTCATGGGCGGAAACATCTAAGCTCACAAGTGGATAGAAATAGCTTGCGCCATCCCCAAAGGACATAGCCGTACCATCCCAGAAGGCATTTTCATAATTGCGGCCATAATGCACCCGCATCTCCAGCTGGAATGTTAACGGTGCAGTGTTGTACCAATCCTTGTACATATTAAAAATAACGCCGCCGAAATAGTGCGCATCATTTAAAGGAGAATAAGCACCATTTACCGCCAAATAAGTGTTCTCTGGACAAGTAAAAGTGAACACCGAACCACGGCGAGTCGAGTTCGCCATGTTGACAGTTTTCACATTGGTGTTGGTCATGGTGCATGTACCATTAGACTCGCTCACCTTGAGATAACCATAATCACTGCCGTAGTAATAACCACCGATTTTGGCATTTCCTCCAGGTCCAGTGGCATCTAAGGCTGTGCTACCGCCACCGGAACCACCACCGCCAGGTTTACCTGCGGTACTTTTTGCGGTCATGATTTCATTCCAATGCTCGAGCACCATCCCTGTTTGAGCATCTACAAAGCCCGTTGGTCGAGACAATGCATCGGTTTGGTCGCTTAAATAGGAAACCCGATACGCTAACCTTGGAGTATCACCCGTCATCAGGATAATAAGCTGTACGTCCTTTTTCCCCGTTGCCGCCGAACCCGGATATAGTCTATTCAAGGCCGCAATCGCCTGCCCTTGAGAAATCCCAGCTTCCACGGAAAAATCATCCGCAATTTGTGCCACATCTCCTTCAGCACTCAGTTGAGTATCATCCGTGCTAACAACCAAATGGTGGCCATACACCAGCACCCCATCGAAATACTGCAACGCTTTGGTTTTACTTTGGCTTTTGTTAAGCGTTATCGTTTTAACTTCTTTAAAACTGTGTTTTTGGCTCAATCCTACAGCAGCGGATAAGGATTGCCCGTGATTAAATTTAATTTCAACAGCTTGTGCCTGAATACTCGCCGCTATACACATCGCCAGTGCTGACGGTAAGAGATAAACTTTCATCGTGATATCCTTTGCCTTAGCCCATTAAGGGACAAACGACACTAAAGGGAATAAATACGGCCATCATTTTACCCACCCAATTTGTTAAAATTACGTTAAAACCGATTGAGTTCAATAATCAGTATAGAAGATAAAAAAACACCTGCCCTTTTCTGTCGTTTGCCATTACCCTAACTGCGTTGCTGTTTGCGTCAGTGGTTTATAAATAGATTGAAAAATAAGGTGAGTTATGTACGTTTTGGATCAACACATCGCCAAAAAAATTGTGAGTCGCACAATGAAAATCATTGGACACAATATCAATGTGATGAATGGTCAAGGCGTGATCTTAGGCTCAGGAGACCCTAAACGTATCGGTGCAACCCATGAGGGCGCTTTACTCGCGATTGCGCAAAATCGCAATGTGGAATTGAGCGAAGAAGTCGCCTCCGGTCTTCATGGCGTAAAACCAGGCATCAACTTACCTTTGCATTACCAAGGGCAAATTATTGGTGTGATTGGCATTACTGGCGACCCGGCAGAACTAACCCACTACGGCGAGCTACTAAAAATGACCGCCGAGATGATTGTCGAGCAAGCCAATCAACAGGATAAATTGCAATGGGAAAACCGCCAGCGTGAAGAATTTATTCTGCAACTTATCAAGGCACAAACCGATGACGATGAGCAATTGCATCGCTGGGCCAAGCAGCTCGATATTGATATCACGCTACCACGAGTGGCCGCCATTATTGAAGTCAGTGAAAAACAACCCTCCGCCATCCACAAAATGATATCGCAGGTAAACACATCAACAAATAACGAGCTAAGCGGTAGTGATGAGCGCAATCCCAGAGTCAGCGAAACCCTCAAGCAAGTATTGCATCTACTGCAAAATCCCGACCGCGGCAACCTAATTGCCATGACCTCCATGTCACAGCTGGTGATCCTAAAACCCGCTTTTCTAGATGGAAAACAATGGGATCCCGAGCTTGAAAACCAACGTATTGATAAGTTATTGCAACGATTACCTGCGCAGATGGACTTAAATTTTAAAATTGCCTTGGGTCACTTTTTTCCCGTAAAAGGTGGGATTGCACGCTCCTATCAAACCGCGCAAGAAACGTTGAGCTTAGGTAAACAGCTCAACCCTGAAGGCACAAAATACCTATTTGAGGATTATTCCTTACAAGTGCTGCTCTCAGGACTCAAGCATGACTGGCGCGGCCAAGCGCTAGCAAGTCCCTATCAGCAACTAACGCAGGCCGATAAAAATGGCCAATTACGTAAAACTTTAGCCGCCTACATCACCCACTTTGGTGATGCGCAGCAATGCGCCAATGCCCTGTTTATCCACCGAAATACCTTAAGATATCGTCTAGATAAAATTCAGCAATTAACCAAAACTGATATTCAATCCTTACACGGCTTATTAAGTCTGTATCTGGGACAACTGCTTGATACTTAAGCAAGCCCAAAGTAGCAGCCTCTGTTTAACCAGACGCTCCTTTAGCCGACGAATTCAACGACTGAGTATTTAACTCTCGTGGCTTAAGCAATCAATGGATATCGCAATCATGTCTCAAGCTAACCTCATTTACTGCACTATTACTCCACTATTGAGTAAGCAATACATTCGGTGAAAGATTTATACCGTATCTCCTGTCCTATATTTCTGGATAACTCTCTCGCGTCGACATTTCGAACGCTCGTTACAGTCCATTGAAGGAATAACAATGACCCTATTCAAACTGACTTTACTTGCCAAAGCCTGCATCATCACAGGCTTAGCACTAACTTCACCCACATTAATCGCCGCTGAAAAAACCATTCCCGAACTGGTTGATGCCGTCAATGGCACGCCGGATGCGGCGAGTCGCGAAGCCGGCAAAAAAGTGAAACTGCGTAATCACACAAAGGGATTTTGCACCTCCGGCTATTTTGCGCCCAACCCAGAGTTACAAGATTCGCTAACGATTCCATTTTTTAATCAAAGCCAAATTAAGGTTACCGCTCGCTTTTCCCTTGGCGGCACCAATCCTCAAATCTCCGACAAAACCCCTGGGCGCTTTATGTCACTCAAAATTGATGGTGATAAAGAAAACCTGAACTTTGTCACCACCAATGTGCCAGTGTTCTTTGCTAGTAATCTGGATGATTTTTTTACCTTTCAGACCAAAGTGAAACAAGGCGCCGAAGGTAAACAATGGCTTATCGATAATAAGCCCAACGCCAAAGCTTTTTTCGACTATGTAAAACAACTGCCACCCAGCCCCAGCTTTGCCAATAGTCGCTACTTTGGCGTAAACAGCTTTTTGTTTACCGACAAGCAAAATAACAGCGTTGCGGGTAAATGGATTTTTGAACCCGTCGCCGGCACAGCAGCCCTTTCTGCCAGCGAACTGGCTAATCTGGGTGATGATTTTTTAAAGGCAGAATTACTCCAGCGCATTAATACCCAGCCAGCACAATGGAACCTCTATATTCAACTGGCTGAATCGGGTGATGACATTAATAATCCAACGGTGATTTGGCCTGAGACTCGTAAGCGATTACTGGTCGGCCAAGTGGTGATTAACGGGGACCGCGATAGCGACTCCCAAGTGCAACAGTGTGATAAAGGCATTTTTAACCCACTGTTATTACCTAAGGGCATTGCCCCCTCAGCCGATCCGATACTTAATGCTAGAACGGCGGCTTATGTTGAGTCTTTTATTCGTCGTCAATAACTCAAGATATTAAACGCTACACTTTTAAGGTTGGTAAACCGCAGGTTTACCAACCCCTCGCAACAATATTTCTGCTATTACATTCGAAGTCACACGCATTATTTTGTGCATACGCACAAAATAATGGCCTGTTTATGCCGTAATTCCGTCAGTTTAACCAAAGCTATTCAATTCGCAGTATTCAATAATAGGCTGACCTTAAAGCAGCCTTTATTTGAACTTAGGATCAGATAACCGCCGCGCCCTACAAAAACAGCCAGAACCACTTAAGAACTTCAGCCAAGACTGAACGGGACAATCTATGAACTTAGTGCTCATCCTCATCGGCGTGATTGCATTTATTGTTATCGCGACCTCAAAATTTAAGCTCCATCCGTTTTTAACCTTAATTCTGGCCGCCTTTATTGGCGCCTTCGCCTATGGTTTACCGAGTGGCGATATTGCTAAAACCATCACCACTGGCTTTGGCAATATCCTCGGCTATATCGGTCTGGTGATCGTGCTCGGGACCATTATCGGTATCATCCTCGAAAAGAGCGGCGCCGCCATCACCATGGCAGACGTGGTGATTAAAGTCTTGGGTAAACGCTTCCCAACACTCACGATGTCGATTATCGGCTACTTAGTGTCGATTCCGGTGTTTTGTGACTCGGGTTTCGTGATCTTAAACTCGCTGAAACAATCCATGGCCAACCGCATGAAGGTCTCTAGCGTGTCGATGAGTGTGGCGTTAGCGACAGGTCTTTATGCGACTCACACCTTTGTACCGCCCACACCTGGCCCTATCGCCGCGGCGGGTAACTTAGGGCTAGAGTCCAACTTGGGCCTAGTGATTGGTGTTGGTTTATTTGTTGCTGCCGTTGCCTCACTTGCGGGCATGCTATGGGCGAACCGCTTTGCAGGGGTTGAACCTGATGGCGAAGGCGCGGAAGAACTCAAAGCTCAAGCCGCTGATTTTGAATCCTTAAAACAAAGCTACGGCACACTCCCTAGCCCATTAAAGGCATTTGCACCGATTTTTGTGCCTATCCTATTAATTTGTTTAGGTTCTATCGCTAACTTCCCTTCTGCACCACTGGGCAAAGAAGGCCTATTCAGCCTATTAGTCTTCCTCGGTCAACCCGTTAACGCCCTGCTTATCGGTCTATTCCTGTCACTGCTATTACTGAAAAGCGATAACAAGATCGCCGAGTTTAGCGAGCGCATTAGCCAAGGCTTAGTCGCCGCAGCACCGATTATTTTGATCACTGGTGCCGGTGGTGCCTTCGGCGCCGTGTTAAAAGCCACACCTATTGGTGACTTTTTAGGCAGCTCATTATCAGCACTCGGCGTTGGGATTTTCATGCCCTTTATCGTCGCCGCAGCATTAAAATCGGCTCAAGGTTCATCCACCGTTGCCTTAGTGGCAACCTCAGCCTTAGTCGCACCAATGCTGGGCGATATCGGTCTTGGCAGCGAAATGGGCCGCGTGTTAACCGTAATGGCAATTGGTGCCGGCGCCATGACAGTCTCCCACGCCAACGACAGTTTCTTCTGGGTGGTGACTCAATTTAGCCGCATGAGCGTTAAACAAGCCTATAAAGCCCAAACCATGGCGACCCTTATCCAAGGTGTAACCTCCATGCTGGCCGTGTATGTACTAAGCTTAGTGCTGCTCTAAGCCGCTGTTATCTTGTCCTTGGGCGCAACCAAGCGCCCAAAAAGCTGTAGGATTTTGAATGAAGATAGTTATTGCCCCCGATTCCTTTAAAGAGAGCTTAAGCGCACTCGATGTGGCTAATGCAATCGAACAAGGCTTAACACAAGTGATCCCAGACTGTGAGATTGTCAAAATCCCCGTAGCCGATGGCGGCGAAGGAACGGTACAATCTATGGTCGATGCCACTGGCGGCAGCCTTGTCAATTTAGAGGTCATGGGGCCACTCGGCCATAAAGTCAAAGCCCATTACGGCATTTTAGGCCAGCAAGCCAAAGGCACGATTGCGGTGATTGAAATGGCCTCCGCCTCGGGTTTACACCATGTACCAAGGGATCAGCGTAACCCGCTGATCACCACCAGTTATGGTACGGGCGAGCTGGTTTGTGATGCGCTCAATCGCGGGATAAAACACATTATTTTAGGCTTGGGCGGCAGCGCAACCAATGATGGCGGCGCAGGTATGGCCCAAGCGCTGGATATTTTACTGCTGGATAAACAAGGTAAAACCTTAAGTGCGGGCGGCGCAGCGCTATCTCAGCTTGCCAGTATCGATATGAGCAACGCCCATCCGCTACTGAAAGAATGTACCTTTGAAGTGGCCTGCGATGTCGATAATCCGCTGTGCGGCGAGCGTGGCGCTTCGGCCATCTTTGGCCCGCAAAAAGGCGCAACACCCGAGATGGTGAGCATTTTAGACGCCGCACTGAGTCACTATGCCGATGTGATCGCCCAAAGTGGCGTGACCGATCACCGTAACCAAGCTGGCGCGGGCGCGGCGGGCGGTATGGGGCTTGGCGTGATGGCCTTTTTAGGCGCCGAGCTTAAACCCGGTGTCGAGATTGTGATGCAAACGGTAGGACTGGCTGACAAAATTCGCGGCGCGGATCTTGTCATCACGGGTGAAGGCCGAATCGATGGCCAGACCATATTTGGCAAGACCCCGATGGGTGTATTAAAGCAAGCGCAGCTGCAAAATATTCCGACTATCGGGATTGCGGGTTGCCTTGGCGACAATGCTAATGCGGTGCTCGAGCAAGGTATGGCGGCGATTTTCCCCATCATTCCACATTTAAGTCCGCTGGACGATGTGCTAGCTAACGCCAAAACCAATCTAATCAATACCGCCCGTAATATTGGCGCCGTCTTGATGCTGGGAAAGCGTTAACTTTACCTTAGCGTACAAACAGTGTTTAGATAACCAACAACACACACCCAAGGCGCTATTTATAGCGCCTTTGTTTATTCTATAACCCAAGCACTGACTTAGGCGGTGTTTTAGTGCTTGATGCCTAAAAGGCCTTGCAGTAAAGTGAGCTCCCTTTTTGGTAATCCGTAAACGGGTTTAAGCGCCATGTATTTGGTTATACTCTTAATCACCTTTGCGGTTTCACTATAAGAATTAATAGACGGCAAGCCCCATGACCCAAAAACTCCCTCGCCAAGCCATCGCATCTGAAGAAAGTCTAATGCGGATTTTCACTGTGCCCGAAGATGCGGAATCCACCTTAAGCATTATCGAGCAGAAGCTTTCCGAGGACTTAGCCGGTTTTTTGGGTGACAGCATTGCCGCGCTAGAAAAGCCGCTTTCCGAAATCGAAACCGATTTTCAAGCCTTTGAAATTCCAAGCCAGCCGCGTTTTGTCTCCGACTACACCGACGAAATCATGCAAAATCTCGTGGCGCATTCGGTGCATACGGCTGCGCCCAGTTTTATCGGCCATATGACCTCGGCACTGCCCTATTTTGTGTTACCACTGTCGAAAATGATGGTGGGGCTGAATCAAAACTTGGTTAAAATCGAAACCTCCAAAGCCTTTACCCCGCTTGAGCGCCAAGTGCTCGGCATGATGCACCATTTGATTTACGCTCAAAATGATGATTTTTATCGTAATTGGATGCACAGCGCCAACCATTCCCTCGGCGCATTTTGCTCCGGCGGCACTGTGGCTAACATCACCGCCCTGTGGATTGCCCGTAACCAATTACTCAAGGCCGATGGCGACTTTAAAGGCGTGACCCGCGAAGGCTTAATCAAAGCGCTACGTCACTATGGCTTCGATGATTTAGCGATTCTGGTCTCCGAGCGCGGCCACTACTCCTTAGGTAAGGCCGTAGATCTGCTCGGTATCGGTCGCGACAATATCATCAGCATCCCAACCGATAGCAATAACAAAGTCGATGTTGCCAAAATGCGCGAAGTCGCCGCCGAACTGGCGAATAAACGCATTAAAGTCATGGCGATTGTTGGGGTGGCAGGCACTACCGAGACGGGCAATATCGACCCACTGCGCGAACTTGCCGCCTTAGCAAGTGAGCTAAACTGCCACTTCCATGTGGATGCAGCGTGGGGCGGCGCAAGCTTATTATCCAATAAATACCGTCACTTACTCGATGGTATTGAACTCGCAGATTCAGTCACCATCGATGCCCATAAGCAAATGTATGTCCCCATGGGCGCGGGCATGGTGTTATTTAAAAATCCTGAGTTTGCCCATGCGATTGCCCACCACGCCGAATATATTCTGCGCCGAGGCTCTAAGGATTTAGGCAGCCAAACGCTGGAAGGCTCACGCCCAGGCATGGCGATGTTAGTGCATGCCTGTTTACAGATTATCGGCCGCGATGGTTACGAAATCCTGATTAATAACAGCCTTGAAAAAGCGCGTTATTTTGCCGAACAAATCGACGTACACCCAGACTTTGAGCTAGTCACCGCGCCAGAGCTGTGCCTGCTCACCTATCGTTATGTGCCAGCAAGTGTGCAGGCGGCGATGCAAGTAGCGATAGAACAAGGCGATAAGACCAAACTCGCTCGCTTTAATGAGCTGCTCGATGGTCTAACCCAATTTATTCAAAAACACCAACGCGAACAGGGTAAATCCTTTGTCTCCCGCACCCGCATTCAACCCGCGCGCTACTTTAGACAACCCACAGTGGTGTTTCGCGTCGTATTAGCTAATCCCTTGACTAGCCATGAGATCCTGAATCAAGTGCTTATCGAGCAAGGTGAAATTGCCGCATTGGATAAAGAGTTCTTACCTGCGCTATTAGCTATGGTCAATGAATAGCGAGTGATTTAGCGCAAGCTTTAAATATCATTTAAATCCAGAGTGTTAATCAAAAACAGCCGCAAATATTTGCGGCTGTTTTTGTTTGTAGAACTAGAATGGCGGAATGTTAGGTTAAAAATAGAAAGATTATCCAAGCACTTCTGATCTCGTTGCGGATACGCCGAATTCCATTGCTTCCGTGACACGCCGTGAAGCCATCCATGGCGGCTCTACGATGATATCCATATCATCGAAGGTCACGTCAGCAATCGAATTAACCTGACACAGAATTATGAACAGCCTCTTAGTGAAAACTCGCCTATGTTAGGGCTAAACAATGAAGAGTTCTTTAACGATAGTGCTTTTCACTCGCTGGATACATTAAGAGGTAAACGTTTTAAGTGCTTGATATAGTTCTAATGGTTCATTAGTTCCAACCACAATTGAAACGCCTGAACGGAAGTCAATTTTAACACCTTCGAAACCGGATATATTATATATTGCTCCTTCAGATGAAATTCGCATACCCCAACCACAATACCATTTATTTTTTACCATAGACACATTGGCAACATCTGAAAGATCAAATCTCTTTTTAAATAAACCAATTCCGTAGCTTAGCGTAAGCTTTTTATCTTCGATACTCACCCTCAACTTAAAGGTCATCAATAGTATGATACTCAATATTATTATTAAAATAATAAAATCGTTTTCACCTTTAAAGTCTTGCAGAAAAATTTTATTGACTATAAAAACAGACAGCAATACAACGAAATAAATTATAATAAAAGGGTATCCAATTTGATTATTTAAGTAACGCATCAACAATTCTCCTTTATGGCAAATTAATCTTGGCTATATTTTTAGATACGAACTCCTTAGCTAGGTATTAAAAATTTAGCCAACCATTTTATCTCATACCATAATGCACTTTCAGTTTACCTACAACCCGTAAGGCATAAATTGCTTTAACCAAAGTAATAAAAAACACAAGGAGGTAATAAATCCAGCTATACATTTTAAATCAAAGACATAAAAAAGATCCAAGTCATTAAAGATAGTATATTTCAAACGTGCAACTCCCAATACAACAAATGGCCAGCGTGGAAGATGAAGGTAGCCTCACTCTTTTTCCTACTATTTTCCAGTCGATGACGATTAGGTTCTTATGCTCAAATCGCGAATACGCCAAATTCAGCAGCTTGCGTGACACGCCGTAAAGCCATCCATGGTGGTTCTCGAATACATCCATATTATTGAAGGTCATGCCCGTAATAGAATTCGCCTAAACAAATTACGGCTTAATCTGTTGTATATTTAGGACAAATACTATGATAACAGTGCTGCATTGTTCACCACTTCCCATAGGAATTATGCAGTAAAAGAGTAACTATGGGAGGATATTAAGGAGTAGAATTTCTCCCCTTGAGAGTGCGCGGCATACAAACCTCTTATTCAATGTTTAACCAAGGTATAGCCGGAGGTTCACTTCCACGCTATTAAAGTTGGGAGTCAATATTTTCACCCACTTTTTTAGTTTATATATCTCCTTTTGTATGTCATTAATGGTTACTTAACTCATTTTTAATTTTCTGTAATCCGACCAACGCTCTCTTAATGACTCAATTAGAGATAGTGCTATGAAGAGAAACACCAAGCACCAAATATTCGGCTCGTAATTAACACCTAATCCATTTACGGGATAAATTAATGGCTCGTTCGTGCTCGCAAGATCAACGGCATAAATCCATAAAGCTCCTTCACTATTTTGGCTAAAAACACCATTATACCTCTTGGTATAATAGATTACTTTTTCGGGAAAACGTAACTCATTTAATGCTCTAGATAAATTTTTGCACTTTTGCCAACCACTAAACCATACCTCTCGCTCAGGAAAGGATGTATACAAAATAATACTATCCGCCCCTGCAATTTTATTCTTACATTCAATCGAGTAAAGAATACCTTCTACTTTTACAAGTTCAGATTCATTAACACCGCTAACAAAGTATCTAAAGTGCCAAGTCAGATAGAATAAAGATATGATTAATATTAGTTGCAAAGAAATTGGTAACTGCTTCAACCAGCTCATTAATTTAGATTTTTTCGGTACCGTGGGAATAATTTTCACTGTTTATCCTTTTTCACAGAAAATCGAGCAGCCCTTTTCAAAACAATAACATAATGTGCTTTCAACTTACGTTCAAGCAATTAGTTATTAAGTTAGCTCTAAGAAAAAATTTAACAAAACACCCATTGTTAAATTCTTGGCATGTCCTAATTGTAAGTAACAGACCATCTGCCATACCAACGGCTTAACGGCATTAGGCTGTGGGGTGAAACCCCATGACCTCTCTGTTGGTTTTTACACCACGACAGAGTAATCTAACCAAATCAACAATGGGGTGTTCTATGGACAGAAAATCATTATTGCTAGTTACACTTATCCTGCCTTTTTCGGCCAATGCCGCCGTATACCAATGTGCCGATGGAAAATATCAGGCCGATCCCTGTGATGAAAATAGCCAACCCGTGGATCTTAGCGGCGTCGGTAGCGTGGTTAAAGGCCCTGACATTGCCCATGCAAACGCTGTTACTCACTCGGATAAAAAACAAGAAATTAGCGATTTTATTGATAAACAACGCATTAGCCGTGAAATCACTAAACTAGAAAACGACCGTAAACTCATTATCGACCAAAGGGATAAACGTATTGTTGAACTGAGAAACGATAGAAGTTACGCCAATAACAATCTTGCCGGAGCGACTTGGGAGCAAAGCTTAGCGCAAGAAATGTCGGCAGTGGCGCAGCAAGCAGATACACAGGTTGCGTCTATCGATAGGCAGATAGAACAATTACGACTCAAGTTAAAGTAGAACAAACACAGCCACTCACGCTTCCCATGACAAATAGATAAGAACCAATACAAGGAATGACGATGTATTTTATTGCGGCTTTTGGCCTATTAATGCTGTTATTCAGCCTTGTGATGGTCATCAGGCCTGCGGCGTTCGCTAACGGTATCATTGCATTTAGCGAGCAGCCCTACTTCCATATTGTTGAAGTCGTCAGCCGAATTATTGCGGGTATGATTTTTATCCAATATTACGCCGATACCCGATTTCCACAGATCTTTTTGGCGATAGGCATTGTCTTACTCTGTGTGGGAATCGGCTTGGCATGCACGCCGCCGAGTAAACATCGTAAATTTGCCCTATGGTCTGCCCAAGCGTTTAAAAATCAATTCCGCTTAATCGGTGTTGTTTCCGTCCCGCTGTCTTTGCTGCTGATTTATGCTGCTGGCATCGCCTAAAACTCAGTGACAATCCACCCAACTTTCACGACTTTAGCAACCAAGTGTAAAAGCGCAAGATTCGGGTCGAGTAGTATGCCTTAACCCTTCACTATGTCTCTATCGGCGCATATTGGCCGAGGCAATCAATGGAGACATATCTATGGCAGTGTTACAGGGAAAGGTCGCAATCATTACTGGGGCAAGTTCGGGGATTGGCTATGCCACCGCAAAACGCTTTGCCCGTGAAGGCGCAAAACTGGTGCTGGGCGCGCGCCGCGGCGCCATATTGGCCTCATTGGTGGATGAGATAATCACCCAAGGCGGTGAAGCGGTTTATCTGGCGGGCGATGTAACCGACGAAGTGTATGCCAGTGATTTAGTGGCACTTGCCGTTGAGCAGTATGGTGGATTGGATATCGCCTTTAACAATGCTGGCATTAATGGCGAATTAGGTGTGGATTCGGATGCACTTAGCCGAGCCGAATGGGAAAACACCCTAACAACCAACCTTACCAGTGCATTTTTAGCGGCAAAATATCAATTACCACAAATGCTTAAACGTGGCGCAGGGTCGATTATTTTTACATCTTCCTTTGTTGGCTATACCATAGGTTTTCCGCAAACGGCGGCCTATGCGGCAAGTAAAGCGGGGATGATTGGCTTAACCCAAGCCTTGGCCGTTGAGTACGGCGCGCGCGGGATTAGGGTCAATGCGCTCTTGCCAGGCGGCACAGATACGCCAATGGGACGGGAGTTTGCCAATACCCCAGAGGCCATGGCCTTTGTGAAGAACCTCCATGCCCTCAAGCGCCTCGCAGATCCCGCGGAAATCGCCCAATCGGCGCTATATCTAGCCTCCGATGCGGCCAGTTTTACCACAGGGATCGCCTTATTGGTCGATGGTGGTGTGTCCATCTGTAAAACCTAGGGAATGGATAACGATGACCCAAGATTACGAGCGAATTGCACGTGCCATTGACTTTATTCGTCAGCATGTGGGTCATCAACCCTCACTGGCAGAGATTGCGGCGCACGTCCATTTAAGTGAATTCCATTTCCAGCGGCTCTTTAGTCGCTGGGCGGGGATCACTCCCAAACGTTACTTGCAGGCCTTAACCCTAGAACGGGCAAAACAGTTATTGCGGCAGCCGTCCCACTCGACCTTGAGTGCCAGTTATGAGTTAGGCCTGAGCAGTGGCTCGCGTTTATACGATCATTTTGTGCAACTCGAGGCGGTCACGCCCTTCGAATATCGACAAAAAGGCTTAGGGATCAGCATTGCCTATGGCTATCATCCTACGCCCTTCGGGTTGGCCTTTATCGCCCAAACGGCCCGGGGCATTTGCCAGTTTGATTTTGTCGATATGCTGCAAATTCAATTGCCATTAGAACGTTTAAAGCAGAGCTGGAGTCAGGCCACCATTTATGAAGACACAGCGCAAACAGCAAGCTTAATTGATCACCTCTTTAGCCAGTACTTTGCTGACACGAGTGCCAAAAAGCTTAGTTCAATAGCATCCAGCACTCAGGCTATTCACCAAGGTGAGCCTTCCCCGCTCTCACTCTGGGTAAAAGGCACCAATTTTCAGCTTAATGTGTGGCGCGCCCTACTAAATTTACCTAAGGGAGAGGTCGCCTCCTACGGTGATATTGCCAAGGCCATTGGTAAGCCTAAGGCCTCACGCGCGGTCGGTTCGGCGATTGGCGCTAATCCGGTGGCATTACTTATCCCCTGCCATCGGGTGCTACGCCAAACTGGTGAACTTGGCGGTTATCGCTGGGGTGAAACCCGCAAACATGCCATATTGGCAAGGGAAGCGGCCTATAGTGAGTAAAACCATTAAACAGAGGTTTGACAGGCTTTCATGCTCTTAACTGAATTCTTAGCTATTAAATAATAAGGGAGGCAAACATGCCGACGCATTCCCCATCCCAACAGGGACCTAACCCGAATGACAAATCCCCTTTAAAAGGATTTCCTCAGGTGGGTTTTCTGAAGAACTTCATTAGCCGCGACAACATTATCGTCGGCGATTACACCTATTATGACGACCCGGCAGGGCCTGAGCGCTTCGAGTCTAACGTGCTTTATCACTTTGACTTTATTGGCGATAAACTGATTATTGGTAAATTTTGTGCCATTGCAAGGGACGTTAAGTTCATCATGAATGGCGCCAATCATTCAGTGTCTGGCTTTTCCACTTATCCCTTTTATATCTTCGGTAATGGCTGGGAGAAGGCAACACCTAAGCCAGAAGACTTTCCTTTTAAGGGCGATACTTGTGTCGGTCACGATGTTTGGATTGGTTATAACGCCACAATCATGCCTGGGGTGAAGATTGGCCATGGCGCGATTATCGCAAGCCAATCTGTCGTCACAAAAGATGTACCGCCCTATGCTGTTGTGGGTGGTAATCCTGCCGCTATTATTAAACTAAGATTCGAGCAAACAGTGATAGATAAGCTCGTTGCTATTGCATGGTGGGATTGGCCGATTGAGAAAATCACTCAGCACTTAAGTGCTATCGCTGGCGCAGAACTCACTAAGTTGCAGCAGGCAGATTAAGCAAGCGACACCCACAAAACGAGTTACAAGTGAAAAGGTGAAACCTTTACCGATATCGAAGGAATGACTGTTGGCAGTATCGCTAGCGCTTAACTCCCGTAAACCCAATGATAAACAAGTAATCATTAATCATCCTGATTAGGATATTGGGCTAAAAAATGGACGCAAAATGATGCGTCCATTTGCAGTAATTTTAGGCGATTAATTACGTTTAATTGGGGTCAAACCTTTATTACGACTCTCAATAGCATCGTCTAAGTCAAAGCCTGAATCGCGCCAATTTTTAGCTTCTTCTGGGGCAAATTTCTGTGCTCCCCACGCCATCGCATCCTTTAGATTAAATCCAGCCTTGTTCCAGTCAGACGCTTGCGCTGCATCAAATCCACTAAGATGCCACTTTTGAGCAACTTCAGAACTAAAACCTGCCGACTTCCAAGCAGATATTTCATCGGCGGACATTCCAGACCAATCTTTCGGCATAGAACTACAAGCAAACAACACCAAACACATCAATAAGCTAGAACTAATTTTCAACATAGCGCCTCCGCAGCGTTTTTCATTAATACGACTTACGATTACTGTTTAACCATCTTCATTAGCGATTGCCAATGATTGTAGTAACAACGATTCCCCCCTAAATATCGCTATCGATATCCCAACAGACACGACCTGATTCACAGCTATTTAAGAGGACCGATTGGTTGCTCACCGACACATCACTGCAAATGCAGCGTCGAGGAGCTCAACAACTGTCTCGACATCTTACGTATCATTTCCTCTAGCAACTACTTCATAGTGCAAATCATTGAAAATACAACAGAAATTAGCATAATGATGCTCCAACAAAACAGCAATAGCTAGCAATGAGGTTAAAGAAAAATTTTTATCTACTATACAGTTAACAGTATTAATCTGGTTACAGAATCCAATCCTCTTTAAAGAAAGTAAACCATCAATAGCACACACAGTTCAGCTAACAACCATTTAACTTTTTGACAATAAAAAACTTAATATTCCCATTAAATATGGGATTAATGGTACTTCTCACATAGCGCCGAAAAATCACTACTTGGTTCGAGCAAAAAGTCTTTACCAACAATTGATGTCATTTCTGCTTCAGTAGTGAGTGGGTTATTAATTTTAAAAACTCGTCTATGATTAATATTACTTTTTAACAAAAATTCGCAATGCCGCTGATAAAATAATTCATCAAACTTTCCATTAGCAATTATTCGTTTAAGTCCCTCTTGTATTCTTGTGGCTAAACGCGGCTGATTTGGTGCAACATAATAATAAGTTGCAAGTGGTATATGCAGTAAAATATTATCATCAACAACGAGATCGGGATACTGTTGTTTAAACTGTTCAACCTCTTGAAAAGCCTCATTAACACCTCGCCCGAAAGTAATAAATCTCCCCATAGATAACATATTAAACAAATTATCATATTGAATACTTTCAATAACGTTAAATCCAGCATTTTGCATGGCAGCTTTACTTGACCATTGGCTACCAGAACCGGTATCTAACGCCATTAACTGTGCCAATGTATTTATATTGGCCATAATGGGTAAATTTTGTTTCTTGATAATAAATACTCTAAAACCCTGAATACCTTTCCGGATTGGGATTTTTATTGGAATTAACTTTTCATCCCACTGAGAATTGGATGCTTCAGCAATAACGTTGACTGTTTTACCTTCTAATAATCCTCTAAAAATACGGTTACGACTCATGACAACATCAGAAATCTGTATTGTTCCAACACCAAAATCATTGTTTGTTGCTTCAATAATTAATGTCAACAGATCATAAGTATATTGGTATCTATGGTCATTATTTGATTCTGGAGGATTAATAATAAAAGTATCAACAGCATATGAGTTTGGTATATATGTCCATATTCCAATACAAAACAGCAAAGTGAACAGACTAAAACGCTGAAATGTCATCATATATGCTCATTACGCTATATCAAAGCTATCCTTCCCGCTAAATTTTAGCAGAAAGGATAGATCTCGTAGGTATGTACAGCACAACATTTATGCGTTTTGTGAGTCAAACCAAGCAAACATGCCCTTATAAGCCGTGTAGGGTAAAATATCCAAATACCACATTGTACATATAATGCGAGACGCTGGATCTGCTAAGATGGCTTTTACGCCATTAAACATAAATTAAAAATCCATAATAACATTACTAATCAAAGCGTTGAGTTAGTCAATATTGACTAAAACCATTGGGTTAGAACCATAGTTCCTTTGAATGGTTAACGATATAAACAATGCTTTCCTCACTCAATGAGGTATTCCATCGCTTTCTATCAACACCACCATCACCGCAAATGTTAAGACTAGCTTTCCATCAGGCAAATATAATCCTCTAACTCCTGTCCCGGCGTCGGTTCAAAATGGCAGTTAAGCCTTAATAATCCTGTGATACGATCGACCCGAAAGTTGCGAAAATCTTGGCGTAATTCGCACCAGGTCAGCAAGGTCCAAGTGCCGCGCCAAAAATAGATGGCGAGCGGCCGCACTTCGCGCTCTGTCAGGGTTTTATTCACATCTTGATAGAAGAGTTTGACGTACTCACGGCGCTGGGCCGCATTACGCAGCGGATCGAGAAACTGAAACTCGTTGGAATCTAAATAAAAATCCGGCGAGAACATCAAGGATTGATAGGCTTGCAAACGCTTAGGTAGTACGGCTTCCACTTTTATCATCGCCTGGCGCGCCGCACTACCAAGCTCTTTGCCGCCCCATGTTTGCACCATGCGCATGCCGACTTGAATCGCCTCTAATTCGGCCTCGTTAAACATCAGTGGCGGCACATTCACTTCGTGGCGTAAGAGATAGCCCACGCCCGCCTCCCCTTCAATGGGAATGCCGCTCAAACACAAATCCTGCACATCGCGATAAACCGTGCGCGTCGAGACTTCTAAACGATCCGCCAGCTCTTGGGCGGTCGTCAGTCGTCGATGTTTAAGAATTTGCACTATTTGAAATAGGCGGTCGGCACGGCGCATGGACAGTAATCACACCTCAAATTGGCTTCGCTGCGAAAGTTTAGGGATCTTAACCGCTAAAGCTTACCCGCCCAAGCGATAGTGCATCTGCCTGCTTTTATCGTTTAAAACTTCACAATCCCAATATAAATCTCGACTTTATCAGCACTTAGATAGACTTCAAAGTCCGTTTGGTAGCAGCGCTGGTGCGGACAATCAGGCGCACTAAAGTAACGCCAAATCTGTCCCCAAAGTTCCACCACACAGTGGGGCATTTCCCCTTGCGCACTGAACTTAAGGTAGTTTCCTTCTCGCAGCTGCAACGCAGTAAATGGGCCGGTCTCGCTGACAGACTCGACGCTTTTACCCACTAAAACCGAATAGTCTCCCGTCATATCGGATTCATAGTCGTAGTAAACCCCATACATGGGAGAATCGAGCATAGATGTCAGCTGTGAAGATTCAAAAAAAGCCTGCCATAGCGCTGCAATCTTGCCACCTTCGCCCGCCAGTTCTGCGCTATTGTTGGTGCGAGTGCCCAGCCCAAGCATAGGTTGAGCCGCCAAATAAACCAGTTCCATTGTCGTGTTCACTTTCACCATCACTTCAGGTTATTAATTAAGGCCTGTCATTTGATATCTATTGTTTTAGGTGCATAGCCAGACGCCGATAGCCAACAATATCTTATAAATATCAATGTAAAACAGAGAGCAAAAAGTCGTGCCAAAGCACGACTCCGCAAGGTTTCAATTACTGGTTTTGCGACCAGAGGCCGACCTTATTGCCTTCGCTATCCACGAACAGGGCGATATAGCCACAACCACCATCCTTGATAGGTGTCACAGGCAATAGCATAGTCACATTAGCGGCCACGAGTTTATCCACTAAAGGTTGCAATTGAGCGCTGAAATGCAAGTATACAGTGCTACCGTCCATCGACGGTTTGCTCATGCTGCATTTAACGAGGCCAATGCTTGGTGCGCCTTCATCCTCTGTTTCAATCGTGGCATATTGCATGTCTTCCATATCATCACGCTTAAATTCAACCCCGAAATGTTGTTGATAAAAAGCGATGGCACGATCCATATCACTGACAGGAATTTCACCCCAAACTAACGGTGCAATTGATAACATTTTCACGTTCTCCTTGTTGAAAAATGCCAATGATTCATCACGTTATAAATGTGGATCATCAGCGGACGACAACAAGAATAAAACAAGGCTACTGACAGCATCATGTCAGTAGCCTTTGAGTGAAAGTGAATTTATTTAACGAAGGATAACAGGATTACTTAGGCAGGCTTGCCTGATGGGCTGAAATAAACGCCTCCATCGCCTTAGTCGCTCTCGCTTGCGCCGTGGCCAAGGTGTCTTGCGCCGTCATAGGCTCGACCACCTCGTAGTAACACTTGATTTTAGGCTCAGTGCCCGATGGCCGTACTATCACCCGCGCGCCATTGGCTAAGCGGTAAGTTAATACATCACTGGCGGGCAGATTGATTTTCTCAACCTTGCCATCGGCAAAGCGGCGCTCTAACGCCTTGAGATCATCGGTCGACACCACGGCATGTTCACCAATTGCCAGCGGCGGATGTTCACGCAGATAGGCGCCGATATTAGGAGTATCGGGTTTTAAGGCAATGCTAACTTGAGCATTGAGATGGAAACCCTGCTCGCGGTAAATCTGCTCGAGTCTATCCCAAATGGTTTGCCCTTTGGCAGCAAGTTCGGCAGTTAATTGGGCAAAGGCAACTAAGGCCGATAGGCCGTCCTTATCCCACACCATGCTACCGACGGTGTAACCCAGCGCCTCTTCGTAGGCAAACAGGAATTGATTATCAGGCTGACTCTGCGCAATCCCCACATTCATCAGCCATTTAAAACCGGTGAGCGTGGTATAACTTTCAACGCCAAAGCCTTTGGCGATTTTAGATAATAGACTGGAGGACACAATAGTCGTGCCCACTAGACGTTGGTCTTTCGCGGCATGGCTTAACAGATAATGACCAAAGAGCACGCCCACTTGGTCGCCTGTTAGCATTTGATACTCGCCATCATCCTTACGTACTGCAACCGCAAATCTGTCGGCATCGGGATCATTGGCGCAGGCAAGCATGGCACCATGCTTTTTCGCTTCGGCAATGACTAAATCCATCGCACCCTTTTCTTCCGGATTCGGGAAATTAACCGTTGGGAAATCCCCATCGGGTTCACGCTGCGCCGCCACCGAGTAGACTTGGGTAAAACCCGCATCCTTAAGCACAGTTTCAGCCATTTGAGCGCCCACACCATGCATAGCGGTATAGGCAAGGCTGACTTTTTCGGGCGCAGTGTGATTTTGCAGCACATTGGCGTGCATCACGCCGCGGCGATAGGTTTCGTAATAATCGTCATTAAGCCAAATCAATTTACCGTGCTTGATGGCATCAGCCTGATCCATAAACGGAATTGCTTGGGTTGCCGCCTGCTCAATCTTAGCGGCGATACCTGAGTCATGGGGCGGGATAATCTGCGCGCCGTTTTCCCAATACACTTTGTAGCCATTGTATTGTGGTGGGTTATGGCTGGCAGTCACCACAATGCCTGCAGCGGCATTAAAATGCTTAACCCCAAAGGCCACCAGCGGCGTTGGCGCCACTTTGGCGGTGAGGCGCACTTTAATCCCCATCGCGGTGAGTACACTGGCGGTATCATGGGCGAAAGTGCGTGAATCGTGGCGGCCATCGTAACCAATCACAACCCCGCGCTCGGCGGCATCTTTAATTTGTTCGAGCAAATAGGCACCAAGCCCAGCAGATGTTTGGCGGATAACCAAGCGATTCATACCCATAGGACCTGCGCCCACCACACCGCGTAATCCGGCGGTGCCAAATTCTAAACGTCCCGCAAAACGTGCCTCGAGTTCGGCGTCATTGCCTGTGTCGATTAAGGCTTGCAGTTGTGCCTGAGTGCGGGGATCAGGGTCATTTTCGAGCCAATGCTTAACCTGTAATTGCAGATGAGTATTCATAGGAGCCTCAGTGAAAATCATTTTCAATTACCTTAGGAAAATCCATGCCGAAGAACAAGCAAATTTGCACTTTTCGCGGCGGATTTAAGTGTAAAGAGAGAGAGTGTAACGAAATTAGGAGAAGTTAAGTCACGTAAAGACGCGATTTATTAACCCTGTTAATCTTCATGTAACAGGGGCTGTCGTGCTTGCGCAGCAGCGCGCCGAGGTGCTTCGAAAGCACTCACCACCTCAAGCAAAATTGCACTGATAAATGCCACGAATTGACGTCTTAACGCAGTAAATTAATCGACACTACGTTAGAGAACAGCTCCTTTTCAGAGTCCTGCTCCAATTGATTTCGCCAAGGTTTATCGAAAACCCGCACAAGATAATATGTATCGCGCCCCGTGTCTGTCACAAAGGCGATGCCAAAACGCATCAACTCGTAGTGAATATCATGGACAAACACCAATGAAAAATTTTGGCATCCGGTCAGCTGATTGATATCTTCTCGAGTTAAACTCACGCCCTTTTCAACACCCTCGAAGCGTTTCTTTAGCCAATGAGCAAATTCCTTCGCACTCACCATAGACATGATCTTTCTCCTCGTACGATCCTCGGCATTAACGGCCTGGTTCGCGGTCATCTGTTCGATTATTTGTAATGATGGCGTGGCGTAATGGCCAACATCTCAGAATGAGCCAAACTGTCGTCCCATTCCGGCAGATAAAGAGCTAAGCCACAAATTTGATGGTGCTAATAATTTATTGTTATTAGTGCAAAATTGATGAAAACAGACTATCTATATTTGGCTCAGTGCGCTGTAAGGCGAACGATTACCCAAGTAGAAAGAAAGCCCGAGCCAAACGACTGTCTATACGAAAAATAGAACAGTTTGCACACTTTTACCAAACCTAAAAACTGCAAATAGAAGTTATTTCATCGGTCAATAACCCAGGCAATCACAACCTATCTTTGAGATGACCGAATAAAAAACTGGCGCACTATGGCGCCAGTTTTAGGTAGAAAAACATTAGCTTACTTCTGCTCGCGCGTCTTCCACAGGGAGAATAATACCCCCGCCAGCAAGAGGCCGAAGGTGACACCAAGGGATAAGGCCGTTGGGATTTTAAAGTCCACAATGCCTTCATGATTAAAGTACACCAGTCCGACTTTTACACCGATAAACACCAATACCACCGACAGCGCATACTTGAGGTACTCGAAACGATGCACCATGGCCGCGAGGGCGAAATACAATGCCCGCAGACCTAAAATCGCAAAGATATTAGAGGTATAGACGATAAAGGGATCTTGGGTAATCGCAAAAATCGCCGGGATACTGTCTACTGCAAACACCAGATCCGCGGTTTCGACTAAGATCAACGCCAAAAACAGAGGCGTTGCCCACCAGCCTTTGCTGAGTTGATGATCCTCTCCCCTTACCCAAAACTTCTCTTGATGAAGGCTTGGGGTAAAACGCATTTTAGAGCGTAACCATTTGTAAAACTTATTATCTTGGATATCACCATGCTCATCATCGGAAAAGAGCATCTTAATACCCGTGAAAATCAAGAACAGGCCGAATAACACCAACACGCCTTGGTATTGCGCCACCAGCGCCGCGCCTAAGCCAATCATAATCGCTCGTAGCACGATAACGCCCATGATCCCCCAGAATAACACTCGGTGTTGATACAGACGGGGAATGCCTAAGCTACTGAAAATAAGCGCGATAACGAAGACGTTATCCATAGATAAGGACTTTTCAATAAGGTAACCCGTGAGGTATTCCATCCCCGCAGTCGAGCCCTTGTACCACCATAACCAGGCGCCGAACAACAGACCCATACAAATATAAAAGGCCGATAATTTAAGGCTCTCTGCCACGGTAATTTCGTGCTGCTCTTTGTGTAGCACACCTAAGTCGAAGGCTAACAATGCCAACACAAAGCCAAAAAACATTAACCAAACCCATATTGGGTAACCCACAAATAGCGTGGTTAAAAACTCCATAACACTCCCTAAAACCTAAAAAATACCGAGTTTTCTCGGCTCCATCGCCACATTCGATCTTAGTACTTGGCGATACCAAAAACAGTGAAACAGGGTAAAAACCTTAAAATGTCAGATTAAAATTTGTTTAAATCCATACTTATCAGCCAAAAAAACTCGTTACACGAACCCTTATCATCAGAGTATTTATGGTACTCAGTTCAGATTTAAGCCTAGCCCTAACACTCACGGGATCACGGAGTAAAATAATCGCGTGAGCTCATCACTCATCACGCCTCAGCACCAATCGACAGTATTTTTCGCTAAGACGATAAAAAGCGAGCTGTTTCAGCGCACTGTGTACCACTTGAGCATTAAGCGAAAATGAAAAATCCGCGGGCAAGAATGGCTGCTTGTAATAGCGTAACTGGCGTGTGTGATCGCTCACCACAAAGGATAAAAAGGAGATTCGATGGGAAGCGAAAAAACTATTCGCGACCGAGCAGACGACGCGTGACTAATACCACAAGATGCAGTAACAACAGGCCAGTAAAAGCTGAGCAGAAAAACAGTAAGGCGATGGAGTTGACCTCTCGAGGAGCGTCACTGTAGAGATACCACCACAAAGGCCAACCGATAAGCGACAGCAGCGTCAACTGCCACATGCAGCGTTTGCAGCGGCCAATCTTTTGCCGAAAAATCGAAGTATTACAATCGTCGCAGGCCATTAACGCTTTAATCCATTAGGTTACCGTGGTGGCATAGGATATCACCCTGTCAGCCCAGTGCTAAATAAGCACTAGAGCGATGCCTTAAGTCGCTTCATACCCTCTTCTATCGACACTAAGGCATGATAGCCAAAGTCCTGTTTTGCCGCGCTGATATCGAAATAATGGCTACAGGAAAGCTGTTTAGCGACAAAGCGCGTCATGATCGGCTCTTCTTGCTTATTCAGCAGTCGATACGCCGTTTCTAACACAGCGCCCACCACATAAGCTAGGGTCTGTGGCACGCGCGCGGTCACAGGCGGCAACCCATCACAGGCTAGGATGAGGTTCAGCATCTTGGCCATAGTCACAGGCTCGTCGTTACTGACAAAATAGGCTTTCCCTTGGCACTTAGGCGAGACTTGGCAAAGCTCAACGGCCGCCAGAATGTGGGCATAAGCCGCATTATCGATATAAATGGTATCGACCAGTTTATCCTCGCGCCCCACCAGCTTAAGTTTACCTAAACGACCGCGGGCGAGCACCCTTGGCACCAGATGTGGATCATTTGGCCCCCAAATCAAATGCGGCCGCAGAGCAACGGTCTTTAGCGCATACGCCGATGCAGTTGAAGAGATTTGATTAGCATCGAGCATCATCTTCTCGGCAATCGCCTTGGAGTGAGCATAAAAATTTAAAAAACGGCTGGCGTAGGGCGTCGATTCATCAATACCCGCTTCATCCTCGCCCGCAAAGGTCACGCTAGGAGTGCTGGTATAGACTAATTTACTGATTTTAAGCGCTTTGCAAGCGGCAATCACATTAGCTGCGCCCTTCACATTTGGGCAAAAATAACTGTCTCTGTCGCCCCAGACACCCGCTTTTGAAGCCACATGGAATACGACATCGCAGCCCTGCATCGCCTGTTTGACTTGCTCAGGATTGGCTAAATCCCCCTGTAACATAGTCACACCAAGGGCTTCAAGCTCAGGATAATGGCCACGGGCAAAACCAGTCACCTTAATCCCAGCCGCGACCAAACGTAGGCAAATGGCCTTACCCAAAAATCCACCCGCGCCAGTCACAAAGGCATGGTTGACCTTAGCGGCCAAGGCATAAAGCGCGACTTGCTCACGCTTATCGAGACTCAGTTTGCTACATGCTTGGTCACCGCCCACTTGGTTTAGGCCTGTTGGTTGCGACGACGTACATTCTAAGTCCGTAGGGGCGAGAGAAATGGAACAATTATCGGTCATCTTGCTATTCCGAGACACACAGTGTCGTTTACAGTATTAAGTTCAGCGCTTATATGCAATGGAATAATATTTCATCCCTATGCCACTAAAAAGCAACAGAAAATCTAGACGAGTAAGGTTAAAAGTCCCTTAAATGAACATCAGCCTTTGGTTTGCGATTGCGCCCAAACGGCTAATTTTTCTCTAAATATTTTGGCATTGTGGCGCACATCCACAGGGAAATCGGGATGAATGAGAAAACGTCTAATCCCCTGAGTGTGGCTATACTGCTCGGCAATCGCCATCAGCTCTTGATAGAGCTGCGCACTCTTATTGCATACCAAAGATTGGTCAAGCTCGATGCAGATGAGTGGTTCAATCTCACTCGCACCGCCTTGCCCCTTCACTTTGATACCCACTAACGCCGAACGCTTCACATTCGGATGGGTATTAAAAATACGCTCACTCGGAATGGAATAGTACCGTTTAACAAACTGCCCACCTTGGGTGGCATCCACTCTATGGGCTTTACGGCCACACATCCACAAGCGGCCGCTGTCATCTAAATAGCCAAGGTCGCCCATTCTGTGCCTAAAGGTTTGCTGCTCGCGGTCCCAGATTTTAGCCGCCGTCGTTGCCGTTTCGCGGCGATAATAGGACTGGCTTACCATAGGGCCTGTTACCACTATTTCGCCAATTTCCCCCGCGTTAAGACGCAGGCCATTATCCCACTCAGGGATGTTATCCTCAGTGATGGCGATAATCTCGATGCTGACACCATCGATGGCGCGGCCGACACAAATCCCACCACCATTATCTGTGGTTTGAGTCGTGGTAAATAGCTCATCGCTGGCGATCATGCTGATGGGTAAGGATTCGGTAGCGCCGTAGGAATTGAGTACAGGCACGCCGTCACTGAGCATTTTGCTAAAGCGTGCAATCGAGGCAATAGTCGCGGGCGCGCCAGCGGAAATTACGCGTTTCACACTGCTGAGTTTATGTTGGCGCTTCGACTCGGTTTGCTCACCGGCGCGGCCTAAACGTTCAAGCAAGGCTGGATTAACAAAGATATTGCTGCATTGGTATTTCTCAATGGCGGCAAATAAAAACTCAGGATTGGCCGTAATCGGTTTGCTGGCATCCATCTCAGGCACAATCGATGCCATACCGAGCGCCGGACCAAAGAGGGAGAATAGCGGAAATGTCGCTAAATCACGCTCGCCATGTGCAATGCCATAATCCTGTTTTAGCGCCTGAATTTGCGCCTCAAACATGCCATGGCTATAGACAACGCCTTTCGGCGTCCCCGTGCTGCCGCTGGTAAAGAGAATCGCCGCCATCTCGTCATGCCTAAGCAGCGCCATAGGATACTCGACCTGTTCTGGGAATTTAGCCACAGATGACTTAGCTGTAGACGACTTAGCTGTTGATAAGAGTATCGACGCTAAACTTGGCGCGCCCGTAAGTAAGCGCGATAGCGTGCCAGCAAGTCCGCTTGGATTACTATCCACATTGATAAGATGCTGCACGCTGCCCTTACCCCAGCCTAATAAACGTCTGGCGATATGGGCTTTAGGGATACCAATAAAGGCATCCAGCGCGGCTTCAATAAAACATTGCTTAAGGTTTTTAATGCCCATGCCTGGGTCAACCAGCACGGGGATAATCCCCGCCTTAAATAAGGCAAAAGTTAACGCAAAAAAATCCAGACTCGGGGTGACCATCAGCACCGCCTTCATCCCCCGCGTCAGCCCATGGGCATTGAGCGCGAAGGCGATGGCATCGCTTTGTTTATCGAGGCTAATAAAGTCGAGTTCTTGGTAAGTAAGGTTGGCAAGGGATTTACCCTTGCCCTGTTGCACCGCAACCGCGAGATGATGGGGAATGTGATGGGCGGCCTGCTTTAAATGCCGACAGATATTGGCATCGCTTGCTTGCTCGACGCTAGATGTCCCACGGCCGAGCTGCGCATCCTCCACCCTAACCATTAATGTGCGGCCTGTGGCGCTTGAGTCTCAACCTCAGGCTCTGTGACCTGCGCCGTTTCAACGGGCTGCACTTCTGCCGCTGGCGTTTGCGCCTCAGCCATAAAGTGTTTGATATGGGTAATCACCTCATCGCTCGCATCTTCGAGGATATAGTGACCACAATCGGCAAATTCATGCACCTGTGCATGGGGCATATGTTCACGCCATTTGGCTAAAAAGTGCTTATCGAACACAAAGTCCTGTAATCCCCAGCAAATCAGTGTCGGCACCTTGGCAAACTTTGGCAGACTAGCGGCGATATCCGACACCAGTTGATAGTTTCTGTCACCCGGTTTTAGCGGAATATCCTGTACAAAACGCAGGGTCGAAATCCGATTCGCCCATGAGTTAAACGGTGCGACGTAGGCTTCACGAATGTACTTGGACATCGGCTCACGCTTTACCCCAACGTAGGAGGCAATCGATGAAAAGGCATTAAAACCACGCACTAATACGGTGCCGAGCAGCGTATTACGGCAGATCCACAGCGCCAGTGGTAAAGGCTTAGTCTCGGGTAAATGGAAGGCGCCAGTATTTAAAATCACCAGACGTTTAATGCGCTCAGGGTAGCGCGCCGCATAGCCCATGCCTATCATGCCGCCCCAGTCGTGGACGACTAAGGTAATGTTTTCGTTTACCTTTAGGCTATCGAGCAGCGCCTCTAAATCATCAATGCGACTCTTAAGGGTGTAATCGTAACCGCTGTCATCCGGCTTATCCGACAGGCCACAACCAATATGGTCTGGCACGATACACTGGTGAGTATCCTTAAGGGCACTCACGAGATTACGGTAATAAAAACTCCAACTTGGATTACCGTGCACCATGACCACAGGTTCACCTTGGCCTTCATTGATGTAATGCAGCTTGTTGCCATTACGGCTAAGAAAATGACGTTTAAACGGCAACAGAGTGTCTAACATGACGCTTCCTATCTTTTGTTCTAATTGTTTTTGTATTGGTAGCCTGTGCAGGTAAATTCGGCTTTACCTCTGCTCATCGCTAATGCCCATCGCTAAACCAATAAGCATAAAAATGCCCTAGCAAACCTTGCTCTCAAGCGTCGGCTAAGGCAAATAACAATCCTTGAAAAACTACCACTTAATGCCCAGCATCATACAGTTCAAACCACTGCCGATACCTAAAAAGCTCACCTGATCCCCTGGGCGTAAAAAGCCTTGATCGTGTGCCATGGCCGCAGTGACGGGTAAAGAGACTGTGCCCATATTGCCGAGCAGTTGATATGTTGGAAATTCTTTTTCAGGTGGAATATTTAACGCACTCAAGACCTGTTTGCGGTTTGAAGCGCCGACCTGATGACAGATTACTTTGTCGACCTGCTCGACCAACCAATTCCGCTGAGCGAGGAAATGCTCCCACGTATGCTTAGCCAGCTCGACCCCTTCTTTGAGCAAGGTCACCGCATCGGTACGCATAAACTCACGGTAAATATTGTGCCCTACTTCCTGCAAGCCCCACTGACACAGTTGATGGTGCTGCGGCGCAGATAAATGGGAAGCGCCAAGTAGCTGATGTTTACGCACATTAGTCAGCGGTAAACTGCCATCGGTGAGGATCACCGCCACCGCGCCAGAGCCGCCAGTTAAGGTCGCCAGCGACTGGGCAAAATTCTGCATGGTCGGATCTGCCAGCATATTATCAATGGTCACATCGACAATATCCCGCGCCGACTCACAGGACACCACCATGCCCGCCTTAATTTGACCAAGCTCGATACGGTTGGCAATGTCTAAAATGCCCGATAACACGCCAAGACAGGCATTGCTGATATCGTAAATCGCCGTGTCCTTCGACACACCTAAGGCCGCTGCAATCCGGCAGGCGGTGGCGGGTTCGTGCTGGTCACGGCAAACGCCGGTGTACACCACAGCGCCCAGTTCGGCGACTTCTATTCCCGTTTCTGCAATCGCCTTGTGCGCCGCTTTAATCGCTCCATCGGATAATTGATGCCCTTTAGGCCACCAACGGCGTTCGGTAATGCCCGTTAACGCCGCAAGTTGCCCCATGGGAATGCGAAATTTTTGATATAGAGGCGCGAGGCGAGATTCTAGCTCACTACTGGAAACCACCACAGGTGCCAGTTCATAGGCAAGGCTATTAATAAATACGCGGGAATATTTCATGAAACTGTTTTATTCGCTCACTAGGATCACTGATCTTTTAGGTCAGTTTTTAGTTGTTATGTGTCATTAAGGCGACATTTGAACAAGAAAAGCCCGATGATTCAATAAAAAACCATCTTTCGCCTTAGACTTGTCTCACAGGGTTTATAAACCCTTGTGACGATCATGCCGCCAATCCGTTAATTCAAAATGAACTAATAAAGAAATACTTTATAAAAAACAGTCAGGTATAACGTTAAATAGTAGATTATTTTTTACTCGCTCAATTTTTGCGCCAAAATCAGCGCATTTCTGGGTGTCACACTGTTTGCACAAAATTCCCTCAGGGTCACCCGATAGCCACTTTCCTGCAAAAAGCAGCAACGATCGAGAATTAACCACAGCTCCAGCGCACGGCGGAATAAATGCGCCGCCAAATCGATGCGTCGAGTTAACCTTTGTCGCTGTTTGCCTATCTCAAGCCAAGCGTCAAAATCACAATCTGCATCTAAGGTAACCGCCTTTTGCGCTGCCGCCCAATGGCAAAACTCGGTAAACTCACCACTCAGCTGACTTTGCTTTATTGCGGGTAAAGGTAAATAAGCATCTATGCCACGATAGCTTCGCTGCAACGCATCAAAACCGAGCCGCCAGGCGATTTCCTGATGCCGCAGCGCCTGTTGTTTCGGATTGGCGATTACACTCTGCTGCAAGGGCAATTGCAAGTCATGGCGACTTAAACGCAGCGCGCTGTGTTTGGCGAGTGTCGATAAGCCTTGATATTGATTAGCTTGAATTAAATGATAGCAGCAAGGTGAAATCGCCAGTGCCTGTGTGCCCGCCGCTGCGCCCAATTGCAGTAAACGCACATGCAAATCGCCACAGGCATGCAGCGCCACCGCCTGTTGCTTGGCGCGAAAAGGATTGGTTTGATGAGCGGTATTTTCGCAAGCATTACCTTCGATAGCGAAGGCATCGGCACAGATAAAGTGCTGTGATAATTGCCATTTATCGGCAAAGGCTTGGCCCTCTTCACAGAGCATCGCCTGCCACTCGAGGCTTAACACATCCACACCACGTGCTTTGGCTATTAAGCGGCCTAAATGGCCTTTGCCCGCACACCACTCCAGTACGGGTAATCCCGCATCGGGCAAATGCTGCACAAAGGCGGTAATTTGTTCCCACTTACGGCCTTTAATATGGGCGCTAAAGTGAGCCAACTCGGTAAGATCAATACAAGGTGAAGTAGCAGTTTCAATATCGTTAGAGCTAATGTCAGAGCCAATATCAAAGCCTATATCTGAGTCAATATCAGAGCCAAGCGAAAGTTCGGCAAAGGACAATGTGAGTAAAGACAGATCCCAGTCGTAGCCTAACGCGGCAAGATCCTGCTTGAGTGCTGGAGATAAGGCATCGACTAACACCGATTGCTCGGCATCCAAACTATCGAGCACAGCATCATCAAGCGCCCAAAGGGTGGTTGCTAGCCTTGGGAATTGCGCCGCCCAAGGCAGTGCTTTTGCCTCAAAGGCACGGACTTGCCACAGGGCGCGACTCTGCTCAAGTAACTTATCCAATTGGATAAAGTGCGCCCTGAGCCTGTCCTGACGCTCGGCCCTTGCCTGCTTATGATTATCGCGCTTAATTGCCATGCTAAATTTGCTTTACTCTAATGTGTTCCACTTGATTCTCTTATTAGCCTTAGCCGCCAAGCCTTCACAACAGCACTGTTTTTAAAACCAGTTTGAAAACAGTGCCGTCATTAAGCCTTTACGAATATCAAGGTGCATTTCACTTAATATCGCTGCCCAAATGGCGGCTAAAGCTGCTAGTATCGCCGCAGTTTTGGCCAACTTGCTATACCAGTTGGCAATCCATGTGTGTGTATACACAAAAAAGCCAGTTAAAGAGAAGAGTTTTAGAGGAAAAGTATGCTCTCCCCCTGTGTCGCTCGCTGCGGCTTAAATGATGAAGATTATTGCATGGGCTGTTTTCGCCATATTGATGAGATTGTCGCTTGGCGCAATGCCAGCGATGCTGAACACACTGCGATTATTGCGCAGCTCCCTGCCCGCAAAGCCCATTTCGAAGGCGACGAAAATCAACAGGTGCTAAGCCGCGCTAAATGGCTGGAAGCCGAGGCACGACTTGCGAAAAAATCCTGACATTTCAGGCTTTTTACTTTTATCGCTACTTTTTCATCATCACTTTTAAATCGGCAAAGGGATTATAGGTCGCCGCCGCTTGCTTGGTTTCTGTGGTACTACCGTAGCGGATCAGTTCTTCGAAGCGTGAATGTTCGTTATCGTGGCAATAGAGGCACAATAATTCCCAATTCGAGCCGTCGGATGGGTTGTTGTCGTGGTTGTGATCTCTATGGTGAACCGTCAACTCGCTTAAATTTTTTGAGGTAAATTCGCGGGTACAGCGGCCACAGATCCAAGGATACAATTTGAGCGCCTGCTCGCGGTAACCGCCCTCACGCTTTGCGCGGTATTCCCGCTCTTGGGCTAAGACTTGATCTAACTTACTCTGGCCTGGATTTGCTGACATGCTCACACCTAACTAATGACCCCTAAAAAAGTGCCCCAAGGATAATCCGAGTTATTCCTTGGGGCAATATTTCTAACACGCGAAGCGTTTAGGCGACATGTCCTTGGTCGGCATTGGACAAGTGCAAATAGTGCAGGTATTTCTCGTATTGGGTGACCACATCCGCCAATAGCTGCTCTTCGGTATAGCCCATCACATCATAGTGTTGGCCGCCCTGCTCTAAGTACACTTCGGCGCGATAATACCAATTGTTGCCCTGCTCTAACTCTTCACCGACCGGATTGACGATTTCAAAGCAGCGCATCCGCACACCATATACGAAGGGTTGATAGGCTTCGTTGCTGATCACCAATCGCACTTTGCCGTCGAGATACTCAAGATCCGCCGTCAGTCCCTTGCTCATAAATTGCTGACACACCTTAGATAACGCTGGTGTCGCGACATTATTGAGGAAGATACGCGCCTCATCTTCCGTGGGATGCGACACTAAGACTTCGATACGCTCCTCCCAGCTGATATTGGTCTTAGCATATTGCACACTGGTGGTATGGAGCTGCACACTGTTGATCTTCAGCCAATCGTCCTTCAGCGCCTTATACAGCCCTAAACACATCAGCAACATCACGCATAAAAATGGCATCGCACTGGCAATGGCGGCGGTTTGGAGTGCCTGTAAGCCACCCGCAAGCAGCAGCACCGAGGCCACCACACCCTGGAGTAATGCCCAGAACACCCGTTGCCAAACGGGTGCATTGTTATCGCCCCCCGAGGTCAGGTTGTCGATCACTAAGGAACCGGAGTCAGATGAGGTCACAAAAAAGGTCACCACTAAACAAATCCCAATGCCCGATAACAGGTGCGGGTACGGCATATGTTCAAAAAACACAAACAGCGCCACGGGAACATTGGTATTCACCGCTTCGCTTAGGTAGGTCGCGCCTTGATTCATAATGGCGTCGATGGCCGAGTTACCAAATACCGTCATCCACAAAAAGGTCAGCGCCGAAGGTACAAATAAAATGCCGACTAAAAACTCACGTATGGTACGGCCGCGACTCACCCGCGCAATGAAGGTGCCGACAAAAGGTGACCACGAAATCCACCAGCCCCAGTAGAGTAGCGTCCAACCGCCAAGCCAGTCTTCCTTATGCTGATAGGCATACAGATTAAAGGTTTTATTAACGATATCACTTAGATAACTACCGGTATTTTGCACAAAGGCCTGTAGCAACATTACCGTTGGGCCAAGAATTAACACAATCAGCAGCAGAATAAGGGCCAAGCCTAAGTTAAGCTCACTTAAGCGCTTCACCCCTTTATCGAGCCCTGAAAAAACCGACAGAGTAGCGAGTAAGGTAATGCCAATAATCAGCGACACTTGCACCGTGGTGTTATTAGGCAGTTGCTCGAATAAATAGCTTAGGCCCGAGTTAACCTGCAACACCCCAAACCCGAGGGAAGTCGCCACCCCGAACATAGTCCCTAATACCGCAAAGGTATCGACGCAGTGGCCAATCGGGCCATGAATGCGCTCACCGATTAAGGGATAGAGTGCGCTGCGAGGTAACAAGGGCAACTTATGCCGATAAGCAAAATAGGCCAAACTCAGGGCAACCACGCCGTAAATCGCCCAGGCATGTATGCCCCAATGGAAGAAAGTAATTTTCATCGCCTCTTTAGCGGCAGCCAAACTCTCAGGGGTTGCATCGGGCGGCGCTAAGTAATGCATCACGGGTTCGGCAACGCCGAAGAACATCAATCCAATCCCCATCCCCGCCGAAAACAGCATGGCAATCCAGCTCTTATAGCTATAGTCGGGCACGGCATGATCGGGGCCGAGCTTAATATCGCCAAAGCGACTGACCATAACAAAGATGATAAAAATCAGAAAAATCGCTACACCAAGGATATATAACCAGCCCGTTTTCGCCTCTAGCCACGACTGCATGGATTTGAAAAAGTGATTGGCCTCGGTGGGACAAATGGCGCAGATCATCACCATTAATGTGATAAAAAAGACCGACGAATAAAAAACCGGTGGATTAATACTCGACTTGATAGACATAAAACTCCCTTGTTCTAGCCAGTTCCCTATTAACATCCCTTCGATGTTGAAGAGATAGCACAATAATAGGTAACCCTAGCCTCAGCAGTATGTGGTCAGGATGAAATAGGCATAAATAATCCATGACAAGGGCTCGCGGTCAGCAATACCTTGTGATGTCATACTCATGTTGAAAACGCTTCCTCACCTTAGCCTGTTTGCTCGACGCTTTTACGCAATAGCAAAGTCAGTAACCATTTGCTCGACAAACCACTACACCGCAGTTGTGCAATGCCCTTTTAGAACCAGCCGCCCTCTTAAAGACAGCGAGCATCGACAGCATGCGACCGGATCGCAGGGTTCAACCTCAATGGCGACATAATGCATATAAGCGGTTCGATATTAATGATATCGAGGATGAGGAATACAAAGCGCGATTAGCAGCTAACGGTTAACCAGTAGCAAATATCGACTCGGCCTTGCTTAAGCCCTACTGAGACGCCTTCGAACAGAGACCACATGCTGTCGAGAACTGACTCAATAGAGACACAGATAATGCTAAACAGTAGCCACTTAATTAGCATAAAAAATGGCGACCTATTAAGTCGCCACAGGATTGTATCACAAAAATGCCTCTATTTGACGTAAAAAACCAAAACAGCTCTATTCAGCTTTAGTTTTTACCGTTGCTGCGCCCGGCGTTTGCGAGATACCCGCCGTTAAATTAAAGCGCATAGCCTCTTCAAAAGACCAGTCGACTAAAATCAAATCTTCACGTTTGACGAGGCTAGTCACCCCCGCCATTTGGTAACTGAGTTGGAATAACACAGGCACCCAATCCCCTTCGGGTAAGGCATCGAGCAACGGCTGCGGCGGCGTATCCGTCATAATAAAGCCCACCACAAACCCGCCATTGGCCTGTTTAACCAACACGGTTTGCTGAGTATTGGGTTTGCCCTCACGGTTCATTAAGGAAGCGATATCACGAATACTGCCATAGACAGATTTAAACAGCGGAAAACGCATCAGCTGACGTTCAATCCAGCCATAGAGCCACACAATCGGGCTCACCGAAAACAACAGGCCCACCGCAAACACTATGGCCACGACTAAGATAAAGCCCGCACCGACAAAATGTTGGTTAATCCCTACCAACTCTAAAATAAAAATCCCTAAACCATCTAACGATACAAACAATGACCAAAACAACCACAGGCTTAAAGCCATCGGCAGCAGGTTCATCAAGCCACGGGCTAAGGTTTTCTTCATTACAATCTCATCAAATCCAATGGGATAAAAATAGGCATAAATTATTTACGCTAAAAAGCGCGTTAAATGCTACCACAGAGTCACTTTTGCACCAGCACTTGATGTAAGGTAAGGCGCAGAGAAAACTAATAACAAACCGCTACGGCATCGAGGGAAAGAATATGCGCGTGACCCGCCTAGACCATTTAGTGTTAACTGTGAAAGATATCGAGGCCAGCGTCGACTTTTATCAACGCGTGTTAGGGATGAAAAAGTCCGTATTTGGTCAGGGCCGTATCGCATTAAGCTTTGGCGATCAAAAAATCAATCTTCACCAAGCAGGCGCCGAATTTGAGCCCAAGGCAAACCTTGCTACGCCCGGCAGCGCCGATCTCTGTTTTGTGGTCAGCCACAATATCGAAGAAGTGATCAACCACTTAAACAGCCTTGAAGTTGAGATTATTGAAGGCCCAGTCCTGCGCACCGGCGCCACAGGTCGCATCAACTCCGTCTATATCCGCGACCCCGATTTGAATCTATTGGAATTATCCGAATATCTGCCCGCCTGCGCGCAGTAGCGCCTAATCCAATCATTTTTAATCGGCACAAATAACCTTATTTCAGAATGCGGATACTATAGATTATTGTTTTGCAACGATAATAATCAGTAACAGCTAGCCAATGAAGTCAACAATAAACGGAATGATAAGATGATAAGATGATAACAATACCCATCCTAGGTTTGCTTGAAGTTGATCCCTATGATGGCTGGCTTAAAAGCCAACCCATTGAGATCAATGCGCTAAGCGGTAAATTTGAGTTTATCTTAGAAGAGTACGAAACCGACCCACAGGTGGAGGATTTTCATACTGCGGTACAACATTTTCTCGCCCTAGACCATACCGCACTCGAGCAAGCTCAGGACGCGATTTACCAATATTATCAAGATTGCTGCACATACATTACGCCTGCGAGCGAAGAATATATTGATATTCCTAACCCAAACCAAGTATGGCGCCATATTGAGTTTGGCGACGAATTAATGGTGTCACGCCGCGCCCATGGGGATAACGCCGTGTATATCTCCCTTACTTGCCACTGCGATTGGGAGCCCGAGCACGGTTTACAAATCGTGTTTAAACAAGGATCAACCATCAATAAAATTGGGGCTTTTGATGGACACCTTTCCCACGCAGATGCCTATGACGATCCTAGATTCGAAGACATGGTCTATGTGCCGTGTTGCAGATAAATTCAGATCGTTTATCAGATCGTTTATATGATTATCTATCTGATTTATAATATTTTTCATTTATAACGCTAGGCAAGTAACATAATACTCGGCTGAGCATCAATTTATATAGGCTAATGTTTTGAAAGGAAAAGTTGTCTCATACCTTGCCGCTAAAAAGTATGGGTTTATCCAAGGCGATGATGGTGAAAGCTATTTTTTGCATTTTTCTGAACTATTAGACAAGAAAGATGAAGGCAAGTTAGTCAAAGGCACTATGGTCCATTTTGATCCAACGCCCACACCTAAAGGCCTAGCCGCCAAAGCGATCAGTTTGCCCGAAGTCTTTATCAGGGAGCGATTAGTTGACTTTTTTACCACTAAAGACCGCCACCCTAAAAACGGCACAGTGCTTGTTAGCTATCCCATTACGACCCGCTTTTTTAAAGACCCCAGCGAAGGAAGACGTCATTTAGAACAGCTTGCAAAGCATTGTGGATGCAATGCAGTACTGAATGTCAGCTTTGAGAAGGACACTTTCTCAAAAGGTAATTATCGCTATACGGTACACGCCTTCAAAGGTGAACTCGCCCTAGTAACCGAGAAAGTTCCCGCTGACTCTCAAGAACTGGTTATCGCCTCTGCACAGTTACTCGAAAAACGAAAAGCAGATGTAGAGCAGACAGTTAAACAAATGAGTGAAGCCGAAAATTTAGCACGACAAAAACAGCTGTCTGGTTGTCTAGGTACCCTTGCCATCATCACGCTGATACCGCTCGCACTGGTGCTCAGTGCTATAGCGGTTTTTCCTGCTTAGCGAGTTTAAAACAAGTCGATAGTGTTATTTATTAAAGAATATATGGGCGGATTTATAACCCATGATAACTGGCTTAAACTGACCACCGTGTTTGGCAAGCTATTTCACTGTTGCTTCCCCAGTGACACGCCATAAACTCATCCCTGAGGGCTCGACGGCGGCATCCATGCCGCCAACGGTCACAGTTGCAACAATGACAATCTTTACGACCATTGAACTGTTCATCTAGCTAAAAACTTTTTGCCCCAAAGCTTGCCACGGCTCGAAGGCTAGCTCTTGCTTAGTCTGATAGTTAGATATACATAAAGTAATGGATACCCAAAAGTATGACCTGACCATGAGGGAGTTCTAAAATCGATACAGTGAATCAGACTTGCCTAGCCTGATTCACTGGCAGGATATGCTATTTAAGAGAACGATTTCTAGATCGAAAGTTTTTAAAATCGCTGTCATGTTTTTATTATTTTTCTCGTTTTATTGCCGCTTTTAAGTCACATTAAAAACTTGTCATATTGATCTTGTTAATTAATAATACCGGCTGGTCGGCAGTTCACCTAGGCATCGCCGCTACGAAAAATCGTAGAGCTAAACCTGCTGAAACGTTAAATATAAAGGTACTTTGTATATTGTGTGCCTATGTCGTAGGTCGGCGATCGTGACTCTGTTTGCATTGCAAATAGACAACTTAATTGTGGGCACCCATAAACGGGTATCACTATGACGAAACAAATCATCCCTTTTAGCTGTGAAGATATTTCGACGCTGGCTAAATATCTGCGTAATCAATTTAAAAATTGTGAAAGGTTTCCTTCGCACCTTGAAATGCTCAATATTCTTGCCCAGTCGGCAGGACATGCCAATTTCCAACATTTGCGTGATGCTGCATTAACTACAAATAATGCGGCCAAATTAAACAAACCCAAACAACTTGATATTATGATTCCGCGAAAGCTACAACCTTTCATGGACTCGAATTACATCCTTAGAGCGTGGCCAGCTAAACGCGCCCTTCAAGATCAAAGTTTATGGTTTTTTTGGTGCCGTTTTCAGTACCAACAATCCTACAGTGAACAGGACGTTAATAGCGTAATTAAGCGTTTTCTTGGATTTGCTGACTTCGCGCTTATTAGGCGAGAATTGTGTAACCATAAGCTGTTAAAGCGCACCGGCGATGGTCGGCATTATTGGCGAGCAGCAGCAACACCACCTGAAGAACTCATTTCACTTACCGAAATTTGGCAGGATTTGGCAGATTACTGAAGCAACATTCTTCATTAAAAACCAACAATCCAGTTTTTACCAAAAATCAATGACAAGTTATAGATTAACGCTAAGGTATATTAATGAAATTTCAAGTGATAAATGAGCAAGAACCAACAATTTTTAACGCGCTGGTTGAAGGTGTTAGAGAACATATTCATGAGCAAATAGGAAACGAAGCAGCACAGCCGTTGATGCTGACCGTTAGAGATGAAAGTGATCAACTTATTGGTGGCATATCAGGTAGAACCATATACAGAAATTTTTTAATTGATGTTGTATGGGTTGCTAAAAAGCATAGAGGTGCAGGCTTAGGGCGTGAGTTGATGCTCATGGCTGAATTAGAAGCTAAAAACAGAGGATGCCTAATAGCACAATTGGACACCTTATCAATTCAAGCACCTATTTTTTATCAAAAAATAGGTTTTGAACTTGCAGGTGTCATTCCTGAATTTTCTGGCAGTCCAGCAAGATATTTTCTAATGAAAAAATTTAATGTTTAGTTTCAGTGAATTACTCTAAAATAGACAGATTCACGCGTATCATACTGGCATTTGCGCGAGCTTCTGGCTCGCCTCCGGCAGTTGATCCGGGCGTTAACCCATAGAAATTTTTATCCGAAATTCACCTGATATAGTCGACGTCCTGACACGCTTTTGTCCCAAAGCGTGCTGAGTAAGATTATTAAGTCTACAGGCTACGACAATGCTAAACAGGTGAGCCATGGTGATTAGCGAGACGACCGTCCGCCCCACGGACGGGGCGGTCGAGCATCCAAGGAAGGACTTGCTGCGCGTCGTAGAGCAAATGCCATGGCTCGCCCATCGTCATAACGAACAACCTCGCCAACCTTCTTACCGTCTATTCATGGCCATCAATCAGTTAAACATCTAAACAAAAACGCTCTGCGGATTAGGCAGAGCGTTTGTGGATAACGCCTTGTGATAAAAGGCGTTTAGTTCTTCATATCCTTTTCCATATCTTCGTAGGAAGTATGGCGGACGTCTTTACCTTTCACGTAGTAAATAATGTATTCGCAGATATTTTTACAGCGGTCGCCCACACGTTCAACCGCACGGGCTGCCCAGAGTACGTCTAATACATCGGGGATTGAGCGTGGGTCTTCCATCATATAGGTCATTAATTGGCGGATAATGCCTTCATATTCACGGTCGAGTTTAGCGTCTTCCTTGTGCAGTTCCAATGCAGACTCTGCATCCATACGGGCTAATGCATCTAAAGTGGCGTGGAGCATACGAGTCGCATGGCGGCCCATATTTTCAATACTGACTAATAACGGCTGCTGATTATTCAATCGCTTATCTAATGCTGCCTTGGCAATACGCACACAGGCGTCACCGATACGCTCAAGATCAGCAATGGATTTTGAAATCGCAATGATCATCCGCAAGTCGCTCGCTGCGGGCTGGCGCTTGGCGATAATACGGGTGCATTCTTCGTCAATCGAGACTTCCATTCCATTGACTTTATGGTCACCTAAGATCACCTTTTGCGCTAATTCGGCATCTAAGGTGCTTAAGGCGTCGATGGCTTGCTCTAATTGACGCTCAACCAAGCCACCCATAGCGAGTACACGGTTACGAATATCTTCTAGCTCGGCGTTAAATTGCCCAGAGATATGTTTGTTTAAATTCATATTTTCCATTTTGCCAACCTTTTACTCAACTGTATCAACGCCTAGATGGAGTTTGCAATGCTTAACTCTGTTCTAGGCGGTGGCTTATTTCGTTAATCGCTTATCACTCACATCCCCACTGCCAAAGGCAAGGTGATTAACCGTAACGGCCGGTAATGTAATCTTCGGTCTTACGTTTTTTCGGTGTAGTGAAAATGGTGTTGGTATCGGCGTATTCCACCAATTCGCCCATATACATAAAGGCCGTTTGGTCCGATACCCGCGCCGCCTGTTGCATGTTGTGGGTAACGATAACCACTGTGTACTTAGTCTTAAGCTCGGTTATCAGCTCTTCGATGGTTAAGGTTGAAATCGGGTCGAGTGCCGAAGTGGGTTCGTCGAGCAGTAATACTTCTGGCTCGATGGCAATCGCACGGGCAATCACCAAACGTTGCTGCTGACCACCGGATAAGCCAAAGGCGTTATCGTGCAGGCGGTCTTTCACTTCATCCCAAATCGCCGCGCCGCGTAGCGAACGCTCGGCCGCTTCGTCGAGTTCACGGCGGTTGTTAATGCCCTGCAGACGCAGACCATAAACCACGTTTTCGTAAATCGACTTAGGGAATGGGTTAGGACGCTGGAACACCATACCTACGTTGCGGCGCAGGGCAGCAACGTCGATCTTTTTGTCATAAATATTTTGACCGTGCAGCAGAATCTCGCCGTCGATATGGCAGTTGTCCACCAGATCGTTCATGCGGTTAATGCAACGCAATAAGGTGGATTTACCACAACCGCTGGGGCCGATAAACGCCGTAACTTGCTTCTTTGGGATCTTCATCGACACATTGAATAGCGCTTGCTTATTGCCATAGCGCAGGTCTAAGTTGCGGATCTCCAGCGCGGTATCGTTCTGGCTCAAGTTTGCTAAGTCAAAGTTATTGGTTTTCATGGCTGTCGAATCTATAGAAATCATATTCAGTCCTAATACTTTCAGGATAATCGCTGATTAATGCTCAAGCGAACGATATTTTTCACGTAAGTGGTTACGCACACTAATCGCGGTTAAGTTCAGTGCCACAATCACTGTAACCAGCAAGAAGGAGGTGGCGTATACCAGAGGACGTGCTGCTTCAACGTTAGGACTCTGGAAGCCCACATCATAAATATGGAACCCTAAGTGCATGAATTTACGTTCTAAATGCACGAACGGGAAGTTTAAGTCCAGTGGCAATGTCGGCGCTAATTTCACTACACCCACCAGCATTAACGGTGCTACCTCACCCGCAGCACGGGCCACGGCTAAAATCAGACCCGTCATGATCGCAGGGCTTGCCATCGGGATCACAATCCGCCACAGGGTTTCGGCCTTAGTCGCGCCCAGTGCCAAACTACCTTGACGCACAGCACTCGGAATACGGCTTAAGCCTTCTTCGGTCGATACAATCACCACTGGCAGGGTCAGAATCGCTAATGTCAGCGCCGACCAAATCACCCCTGGCGAACCAAAGGTCGGTGATGGTAATGCTTCGGCGTAAAACAGTTGGTCAATTGAGCCGCCCATCATGTACACGAAGAACCCGAGACCAAACACCCCGTACACAATCGATGGCACACCCGCTAAGTTGATTACCGCAATGCGGATCATCTTAGTAATTGGGCCTTTTTTGGCATATTCGTGCAGGTAAATCGCGGCAATCACCCCAAATGGCGTAACAATAATGGCCATTAAGATCACCATAAATACTGTGCCGAAAATTGCAGGGAATACCCCCCCTTCAGTGTTAGCTTCGCGTGGGTCATCCAGCAGGAAACGGCCAACCCCGACAAACCATTTACCGATTTTTCCCATCAAGCCTAAGTGGTTGACGTAGGTAACATCTAGCACAGTGTCTAATTTAAGTTCCACCTCAACACCGCGCATATCACGTACAATCACAGCGTCGCGAGCCGCTTCATCACGCAGGGCAAACAGCTGTTTTTCGAGTACTTTATAGTCTTGTTCGAGCGAATGTTTCGCCGCGGCTAACTCCTGCTTGCGACTATCGGTCAGCTCACCATCTAACTCGTAACGGCGCTCTTTTAGACGCAGTTTTTCGATGTTGTAGTTAATCGAGCCAATATCTTGTTTTTGCAGTGATAAGGCTTTGTCAGACAGTGCGACTGCGCGCTCAATATGCTCCATTAAGGAGGATTCAAGCGCATCGTTTTTAAGTTCTAAGCGTTTACCGTTTTCAATCACGGCCACAGGGTAACCGTAAAAGTTACCGTTTTTCGTCCGCTCAAGCATTGCGACATCAGCTGGCTCACTACGGCTAATAATGTCAGTCGCTAAAATCCAGCGGAAATCTAGGCCCACAAATTCACGGTTACCAGTCTTAACTAAATAACGGGTCACAAACTCACCGGGTGGCTGTTTAAACACATGGCCTGCGGCGGTTAAGCGCTCGGTCGGCACTTCTTCCCTATCGTAGATTTCACCGATTAAGGTTGACCGTACACCCGAGCTATCTTCAAGTTCCCATTGATAAATCGTCGCAGGCCAAAAAAAGCTTAATCCGCGCCATGCAATCAGCAGTAACAAACCTAATACTGCAATCAAACTGATGCTCACCGCGCCACCTGTCATCCAAATCCATGGCGAGCCTGATTTTACCCACTTACCCATTGCACAAACCTCTCAAGGTCATTGGCGAAATAGTATTTAGTATCATTATCTTATCTCCATTACAGCGAGCTATAGCGGTCACGCAGACGCTGTCTTACCACTTCGGCAATGGTGTTAAAGAAGAAGGTGAATACGAACAGTACAAAAGCTGCGAGGAACAGCACACGATAATGTGAGCTACCAATTGCCGATTCAGGCATTTCTACCGCAATGTTAGCCGCTAATGTCCGCATACCTTCAAACACGCTCCATTCCATAATGGCGGTGTTACCCGTTGCCATTAGTACGATCATGGTTTCACCCACCGCGCGGCCAAGGCCCATCATCACCGCCGAGAAAATCCCCGGACTTGCGGTGAGTAAGACCACCCGAGTCAGTGTCTGCCAAGGCGTTGCGCCCAAGGCCAAACTGCCGTTAGACAGGTGGCGAGGCACAGAGAAAATCGCATCTTCGGCAATCGAGAAAATGGTTGGAATAACTGCAAAGCCCATGGCGATCCCCACAACCAGCGCGTTACGTTGGTCGAAGGTGATGCCTAATTCGTTAGTGATAAATTGGCGAGTATTACCATCAAACAATGCCACTTCAATCATCGGACTGATGGCAAAGGAGAACCAACCCACAAAGCAGATAACCGGGATCAGCATCAGCTCCTGATAGACTTCAGGTAAACGTTGTTTCCATTTACCGGGTAACTTGCTCCAAGAATAGGCTGAAAGCAAAATCGAGGTCGGCAGCAAGATCAGCAGCACTAAGATGCCCGGCAAGTGTTCTTCAATCAGCGGAGCTAACCAAAGTCCTGCGAGGAAACCTAAGATAACCGTCGGTAAAGCTTCCATGATTTCGATGGTTGGCTTAACAATGCCACGCACCTTAGGCGACATAAAGTAAGCGGTATAAATCGCGCCTGCAATCGCTAATGGTACAGCAAATAACATGGCGTAAAATGCGGCCTTCATGGTGCCAAAGGCCAATGGCATTAAGCTCAGCTTGGCTTCAAAGTCATCACTGCCCGAGGTAGATTGCCACACAAATTTTGGCTCAGGGTAACCTTCGTACCACACCTTATTCCACAACGCGCTCCAAGATACCTCGGGATGAGCGTTTTCGACGTGGAAGATATTTAGTTGCATGTTCGCTTCGACGACTAAGCCATTTGAACGTGGGCTAAAGCCCATGGCTCCCGGATTTTTAAGCTCAAAGGTTTTATCAAACAGTTCACGCTCACTGGTGGTGTAAAGCAGCGATAGCTCACCTTCGGGGCTCACCACAGCAAAACTTTTACGGTAAAACTCAGAAGCCATAGAGGCAACAGGTGGTAAGCCCGAAAACTCACGAATTTCTTTATATAAACGGCCTTTTGGACCATTTACTTGGAAGTACTGGGTCACCACACCGCTGTCATAACTCACTAAAATCGAGCTAGCACCTGCAAGCAAGGCAATATTATTAACCTTAGACTTGTCCTTTTCGGCATCAATAACTTGAATTAAATCGATATTTTCAATGTCACGAATATTGTAAACAAACACCTTATTGCCCATCTGCAACATCAGTTGGCGTTGATCAGGGGTCATTAATTGGTGCGCCGCCTTTTTAGGGGCATCTGGGAGCAGTGCACTCGTCGTTGTCCACTCAATCTCTTCGGTCATCATGTTTTCTTGACCTTCAAGACGGCTTAAACGCCAAATGCCATTATTATCTTGGTAGGCAAAGGTGATTTTATCGCTACTGAAACTAAAGGCTAAATGGTTGATAGCACTACCAGATTCATCAATCGTGATCGGCGTTTCACCTGCGCTATAACGCAGTTTTGGCGTGATAAGACGTTTATTATTGGGATAGCTTAACCCAAACTCAATGCCCACGATTAAGGCTTGGCCGTTACTCAAACCTAGGGCAAAACGTTGCTCACTCGGCGCGGCAATGGCGGCGCTGGTCACGCTCACACCAGCAGGTAATGGCGGGGTAAAACTGGAGAGTAAGCTGCCATCGGCAACAGTGTAGAAATCCACTTGGCCATCGGCGGCTACGCGATACATTACCTCATTTTGCTCATCAGCACCGACCATCAGGGTCGCGACTTCAGCATGTTGATAACTCACGCTTTTTACTGGAGTCACATCCGCGCTGTCGAAAATGGGTTTAATCACGTATAACAAATAGAAGAAGATCAACAATAAGGCGACAAACACCATAGTGCCGCCAATCGTGACCCCAATTTGAGCCGCTTTATCCTTAAATGCCCTGCGACTTGAACGTCCGCCTTTCAGCATACTGTGCGGCGCAGAACCAGGTTGAATGACCTGACTTTCCATTAAGAACCTCTATTATTAAAGCCTGTGAGTTTTTTCGCTAGGAATTGCGAAATGCTATGCTTACACTGTTTGAGCATAAACTGAGCAATAACAACACCCTTCATTCTAAGTGCGTTGAATTATATGACGCAAAGATGACAGTTGTGTTACACCCCGTTGTAAAACAGGTGCCTTTTACAAAAAATAGGAGTCAGTCGCCATGCTACGATATTTAATCACGCTTCAAGCACCTGATAGAAAAGGATTAGTAGAGCAAATCGCCCACGCCGTGAGTCGCCATGGCGGCAATTGGCTCGACTCAGAATTGCGCCATATCGACGGGATTTTTGCCGCCATTTTGTTACTCGAAGTGCCTTCCCTGAAAATGGACGAGCTGATTGAAGCCTTAGAGTGTATCGACGGGCTCACCCTCACCTATGCTAAAACCTCAGTCGCCCTCAAACCCATTAAGCGACTGACCTACAGTTTAGTGTCCTACGACAGACCCGGATTAGTGCTGGATATCTCCAATCGGATCACTGCGCTTGGTATCAATATCGAGCAATTTAGCAGTCAATTTGAAACCGCTGGCCATACTGGCATCGCGCTCTTTCGCGCCACTATAGGTTTAGGCTTGACCGACCTTGCTCAAGAGGAGCAACTGATGCAATCCCTCTATGCCCTCGGTGATGACTTAGTGCTGGATAAACTCAGCCGTTAGGTTTCAACACTTTTAACAAAAAACGCCGCGGGCACTGCCAGCGGCGTTTTTTTATAGAGACTTAGCTAACGTTCTGGTGCCGAGACTTAATCAAATAACGCAGCGGCACTTGTGAAATAAGCATACCGAGCAGCATCAAACCGCAGCCAACCAAGGCGCGCAGCCCTAAGCTCTCCCCAAGGAATAAAATACCGCCGATGGCCGCAAACACAGTTTCTAAACTCAAAATAATTGCCGCGTGGGCAGGATGCGCATGCTTTTGCGCTAGCACCTGCAAAGTGTAGGCAATACCCACTGAAATCAGCCCCGCATAGGCCAGTGAGCCCCAGGCTGCAACCACCTTATCGACTGTCGTAACCTCAATGGCCGCAGACACCAGCAGGCTTAATACGCCGCACACCAAAAATTGCATCATGGCGAGTAACACTGGCGAAATCCGCTTGGCAAAATGATCTACCGCCAAAATGTGCATCGCCCAAAACAGCGCGCCAATCAATTGCAGCATATCGCCATAACCAATATGAAAGCCGTCTTTAATACTTAAAAAATACAGCCCCACTAATGCAACGGCACACCCCAACCATGTATTTGCGCCAGTAGCATGTTTCAGCGCCAGCCCCAAAATCGGCACTAACACGATATAAAGCCCAGTGATAAAGCCCGCATTGGCCGCGGTGGTATACAGCAGCCCCACCTGTTGCAATGAGGCGCCAGCAAACAGCAATCCGCCTACCGCCACGCAGCCAATGGCAAAATCTTTAGGTGTACTGAGATGAATTTTACCTTGCCGAGCCAAGTACCACACCAGTGGAACGAGTGACAGCGTACCGATTAAGAAACGTAGCCCGTTGAATGCAAAGGGCGATAAATGCTCCATTCCTAAGGTTTGCGCGACAAAACCAAAGCCCCAAATGGCAGCGGCTAACAAGAGTAAAAAATTGGCAGGCAAGATACTGTCTCAATGATTAAAAAGGATGACAAGATTACCGAGATGCTGGACGCTTGTCCAAAATAACCTACAAGTGAATAACAAACTGACGCACTCACCACAAGTTAATTGACAGTTCATTGACCCCCGTTAACCGCCGTACATTTAAATCAAGTTGGGGTATCAATCGAAAATTCCTATCTAAACTCGACTAGATAATCTTGTATACTGCACACCAAGCAATGACGAATGCATAAGTGCGCTGGGAAGCCTTGCCCAACCCAGTGACACAATAAAAACTAGGAACACCTATGTTAGGAACGCTAAAAAAGCTGCGCGCACACTTAGATGAGGCGCAACAAGTACAGTATCAACTGGTGATAGGTGAAGAATTACTGCCACTGAATCCCTTAATTGGCAAGCCGCTGACACTTACCCACACGGGTAACATCTTCTGCTGTAACTGCGGCAAAAAGACCAAAAAGAGCTATTCGCAAGGCCATTGCTTTGTGTGTATGCAAAAGCTCGCCAGCTGCGATATGTGCATCATGAAGCCCGAAACTTGCCACTTTGACCAAGGCACCTGCCGGGAGCCAGAGTGGGCGCAAAGCCATTGTTTTGTGCCGCATTATGTTTATCTATCTAATACTTCAGGCATCAAAGTCGGCATCACTCGCCACACTCAACTGCCAACTCGTTGGATTGACCAAGGTGCCACCCAAGGTTTACCGATTTTTAAAGTGTCGACACGACAAATCTCGGGTTTAGTGGAAGTGGAGTTAGCCAAGCTCATCAACGATAAAACTCACTGGCAAGCCATGTTAAAGGGCCATGCCGATGATATCGATTTGAATGCTAAGGCTGCGGAACTGATCCCACACATCGAAGCAAAACTGCATGAAATCGCTATGCAAAAAGGTGATTACAGCATCGAGCGATTGCAGGAAGACATTCAAACCATTCATTATCCGATTGAAGTTTTCCCCAAAAAAATCAGCTCACACAATTTTGATAAAGACGCCGTGGTCAGCGGAATTTTACAGGGCATCAAAGGCCAATATTTACTGTTCGATACGGGCGTGATTAATATCCGCAAATTCACCGCCTATGAAGTGAGTGTATCCTTAAGCAACTAGCTTTCGCCGCGTTGTGCTAAGGCGAAGCCCTACACAACGCGCGCTATTCTTGGCTTAGCAACGCTTGGCTTGAAAGGCAATGTACTAACTAACTTGCGCTTCCATATAGACAAGTTCCCAAATATGTCCATCGGGATCTTCGAACGCATGGCCGTACATAAACCCTTGATCTTGTGCTTGACGATAGGCTTTGCCACCATGTAGTTCAGCAAGTTTTACCAATTGGTCGACACGTTCTCGACTGTCACAGTCTAGGCAATTGAGTACCTCTGTCGTGGCATGGGCATCGGCAATCACCTTATCGGTAAAACCAGCAAAAAAAGGCTTCGCCAGCAGCATCACATAAATATTGTCCGCGATCACCACGCAAGCAGCCTGCTCATTGCTGTATTGCTCATTGATACCAAATCCTAGACCAGCATAAAAAGCCCTTGATTGTTGAACACTTTCAACCGCCAAATTAACAAAGATACTTTGTGCCATCATAATCTTCCTTTATAAGTCCTCTGCGGACGTACATCCTAGTCCGGTAAAAATACCTCTAATCTGTAGATAGGTAAGTAAATAGCTAACTGAATTGTCTAGTCAATCATTGCAACATCCTAAACTCGTGTTCCAGCGAGCTCTTTAGGCGAGTATCTTACTCACCTTAAGACTGTACTGATTACTGCGCCAAAATATCCGCCCTATTGCACCGCATGGGTGGCGGGCAGCGATAGCAGCATTTCTTCGATTGAGCCATCGAAGCGGGCTTTGACTTCATCCATATCCTTAATATTGGCAAAGCCTTGGCCAAGAACTCGCCATACCATCTCATAAGGCTGACCCGCAATGCCCGTTGGCTTAAAAAAGCTAATCAACACTGAGCCTTTATCGTATTTTTTAAGATCAACACCTTGATTCGACAGGCCCGGCACTAAGCCTGCGGCGGCAAGTATCTGCTCATCCGACATTTGTGTGCCCATGGCGATGCCGAACCCCACTTGAAAGTCCGCCAGTTGCGGGTCTTCAACCCAGCGATAACCTTTTGTCAGCAGCACTTTTTTAAGGGTGTCCTGCATATGTTGTAAGACTTGTTGCTGATCGAGCCTGCGGTCAACAAAGATCTTCTGTAGTGTGGGATGCCAACTATAGGTCATGGCGCTCGGCGGTAATTGACTCAAATCCCCCGAAGTTACGACAGTAGTTCGTAGCGCTTGCGAATCATCGTTCACACTTACACAGGCGGTAAGACCTAGCAAACTCAAGCTTACAATTGTCAGTACACGTCTTATTTTTTGTGGTAAATACATGCTCTTTCCCTTATGGCAATTTTTACAGCTTAAGGATAGTTGCTATTTCTCAGACTGAAAGTCGATATTCATCATAGTGTTAAATTGCAACGTTCGGCAACCGCGGCACTTATATTGCTCAGAAACCTTAGTGTGCACCACATAGTTATGATTTGTTACTTTATAAAGCCCGTACAGCGTATAGGCGCGATTCAATTTACCCGCTAGAATGCCTCGCTCAACGTCAGTGATAGTAATACCTCGGCGCTTAAATTCGAGAGTAATATCCCTATTACAATGCCAAAAATGACAATAAATAAAAGGTGTGGAATTTATATATGGAGTTAATACTGGCTATCGCATTGTTTGCCTTTTCATCGGGGATCACTCCAGGGCCTAACAATATTATGCTGATGACCTCAGGGGTCAACTTTGGCGTTAAACGTAGTATTCCGCATCTGATGGGGATTAGCCTTGGCTTTCCTACCATGATCCTCGCCATCGGCCTAGGCTTAAGTGCCCTATTTCAAGCCTACCCGATTATCCACCAAGTGATTAAAGTCATTGGGATTGTATACCTTCTGTACCTGTCATGGTTGATAGCCAATAGCAGTAGCAAGATGGAGGGCAAGAGCATCGCTAAACCTTTTAGTTTTCTGCAAGCCGCGGCATTTCAATGGGTTAATCCTAAAGGCTGGATTATGGCCGTGGGCGCGATTGCCACTTTTACCTCGGTACAACAGGATCTCACACCTCAAGTGGTTACTATTGCCACAGTGTTTTTATGTGTGGCTTTTCCCTGTGCCGTGGTCTGGCTTGGGTTTGGTGTAGCACTTAAACGTATTTTGAAAAACGAACGCCAGCAGAAGATCTTTAATATCACTATGGCCATCTTGCTTGTGGCGTCTATCATCCCTATGATCGCCCCCTAATTTTGGCCGTAAGAGTTAAGCACTAGCATGAATGAGATAGAACTGATCACTCAACAAACCGATAACTGGGTGAAAAAAGTGATCATGAAATACAATATTTGCCCCTTCGCTAGACGTGAGGTCGAGCGCGGCAGTATTCGCTATCTTGTTGTTGAACAAACCAAAGTCAAGCTAGTGCTTAAGGCATTGATTGAAGAATGCCAATACCTGGATGCGCACCCAGAGCACGAAACCTCGCTGTTTATTCTGCCGCGGGGATTTGAGGGCTTTTACACTTACCTCGATCTCGTCGATATGGCGAACGACGCCTTATTCGACAACGACTATGAAGGCGTTTATCAGCTCGCGCATTTTCATCCCGACTATTGTTTTGAGGATGAACCACAGGACTCGGCCGCCAATTTTACCAACCGCGCGCCCTACCCAACCCTGCATATTATTCGCGAGGCCAGTATGGAGTTAGCCCTGGCTAACTATAACGACCCTGAATCAATCCCCGAGCGCAATATTCAATTTTGTGAGCGTAAAGGTAGCGAGTTTTTTATTAAATTACTCGCCGAGTGCATGGGGAAATAGTCTCATCGCGGCGAATAGCATTCGCCGCATCGCAATCTGCTCATTGCTTACAACAAAGGAATGTAATCACGATGGACTTGATCATGCCACCAGCATTAAAGCCATGGTTTAGCTCTGATATTCCTGAATCACGCCAACTTGATATAGGTTTTGCCCTATTTGAATTTCCAAGATTTGAAGACCTCATCGATTTTCAAATGGGTTATCGCTGGCATGGTATCACCCAAGCGCGGGAGCCTACTTGGGATGATAATTGGCTAGTACTGGCAAGCTCCTATGGCGATCCCTTAATTTATCATTTAAAGGATGAACACATTCTTTTCGCTCGCCATGGCGCATGTGGTTGGAAGCCCAACCTTCTTTTTACCGATTTAGCCCAAATGTCTCGCTGTTTTAATGCGTTAGCAGCACTAATCTCCGACGCAGGCGACGCTCTTTTTGATGATGACGACAATATCCAGCCAAACTATGTTGAGTTAATTAAAGCGAAGATTGTGAATCATGTAGGGCTTGAGCAAGGCAACCAGATCGTCGAGCAACTAGAAATTATGGCCTACTAACATAAGAAGTAGGCCGTAGAAATTTAAATGCTATAAATCATCACATTAAGGATATCTACGGCCTGTTTGTCATAGTCAGTAATACTCACGAATAAGATCAGTCGAACCTATAACTGAAAACGTGTTACTAATCCTTTTAGCGTAACGCCAAGGCTAGCAAGATTATCGGCGGAGCTTGCTGTTTCTGCTGCGCCATCAGCGGTTTGTTCGGCAATATCCCTCACTCTCACGATACTTTTATTAATATCTTCTGCCACAGCGCTTTGTTCTTCCGAGGCTGCAGCGATTTGATGTGTCATATCCTGAATACGGCTAACCGCAACGGCAATATCCACTAACATCTCACCGGCTTCGCGGGATAATGACACTGCGCCATCACTCAATGTTCGGCTTTTGGTCATCATTTGTACCGACTCCGATGTCCCTTTTTGCAAGTTAACAATCATATTTTCAATTTCTTCGGTAGAGGATTGTGTGCGGCTCGCAAGGCTTCGCACTTCATCGGCCACCACTGCAAATCCCCGTCCCGCCTCACCAGCCCTTGCAGCTTCAATGGCCGCATTTAGTGCGAGTAAATTAGTCTGCTGTGCAACCGATTTGATCACATCAAGGACGGCACCAATACTGACACTTTCCGATTGTAAGCGCTCCATTGCATGTGCAGTGGTCGCTATTTCCTTGGCTAAAAGTTCGATTTGGCTAACCGCTTCGATAACTTTTTTATTACCTACCGCAGTGGTGTGATCCGCCTCTTTAGCGGCTAATGCAACATTTTCAGCACTCGTTGAGACCTCTTGTACTGTCGCAGCCATTTCATTAATCGCGGTAGCGACTTGGTCAGTTTCACTACGCTGATTTTGCATCCCCACACTATTTTGTACTGTGACCGAAGAAAGCACCTCAGCCGATGAAGCCAACTGCACCACGCTATCACCTATTTGTGCCAACATTTGCCTAAGGGTGCTATTCATTTCATCCATAGCACGCAATAGTTCTCCCATCTCATCCTGACGCTCTGAGTGAATAGTGCTACTTAAATCACCTTCGGCAATTTTTCTCGCTGTAACAAGGGTTTGTTTAAGTGGCCCAACAATTTGTCCACTGATTAACCAAGCCAGTAAGGGACCGACGACCAAGGCAACAATTAATGTACCAAGTACCACCTCCTTGGCTTGAGCATCCGCGTCTGCCCGCTGATGCTTTTGGATGTCAACTAATTCACGAATATTCACCATCAATGTTTGTGCAGCCTCGCCCATTGACTGTGTTAGGTTAGCCATATCACGGTTAACATTGACCAACGCATCAATATCTTGGTCATACCGATCCAGTATCTGTATGGCTTGCGCAGTATCCTCTCCCTTAAGAGTGGCAATAGTCTGAGATAATCTGGCAATGGCATCTTTTGCCGTTTTTAAATTAAGATCACTAGCATCATAGACATAGCCTCGAATGTGATAACGTAACATGGTCATTTGCTGGCTAACACTTAAGGCATCTTTTAATAATTCAGTATTTTGGGTCGCTTGAGCCTTGTTGGTCATTCTATCGACCAATTCCGCATATGTGGCAACCAACTTTGCTCCCACTTGGGCACCTGTGACTTTTAATGCCTGTTTATGCTTAAACACATCACTAAACTGATTTATTGATTGATGATACCGTTCCATCGCCACTAATGATTCTTGAAGATACTGTCTATCGTAGGCATCGCTATACTCTGACAATTGTTGCTGTAAACCACTTTTTGTATTTTCAATTAAGCTCTGGAGTTCATCTAATTTTGTTAAATCGCCATTTGCGATAAATTCTAATCGCACGGCCTTGGCCGCAAGCAAAGTTTTATCGACATTGGCAATAAACTCTAACCGACGACTACTGATATCGATTGAGGTAAGTCCCCTGTATCCAGCCGCTGCTACAATAAATATCAGCAATAACAAGATCCCAAAACCAAGCCTTAACTTATTGGTTACTGTCATGTTTCCTAGCAAGCGGCGCAAACCTTCCATTTAAATACCCCGTATCAATTTTAAAGATGAGTAAACAAATCCAGTGCAATTGTAATAATTTTCCCATGACCGTTTATTGACCTAGTTAACCAATCAGTAAAATACATTATATGTATAACATTTAAATCAACAGTATATTGTGGAAGTCAGAAGAAAGAAAAATCGTAGAGAACAACTGCATCCGATTAAAAAGATAAATATACTTATTAAAACAATACTTTACATCATCATAACAAGACTAATGGCGACAAAATATCTGGCAGTTATTCATCATTGTCGATACTAAAAGCAATAAAGTCATCGGTCTTAGGTATCGCTTGATACACTTCAGTCTGAGTAAACAGCTGTAGGCATTCAGAAAATATCGAACGTATTTGCCCCACTATGGCTATGGCTTCCCACTCGCTAAAGTCATCCTCGGGTAAGCGCTGTTGAATCGCTTGCAACTCGTCCTCTGAAAGCACATAAAGCGTCCTCACACATTGATACTCCCTGTCACCCGTATTGAACTTAAGCTATTGATAACACTCGCTGAGTTAAATATGCGGTTAATTCAATGTCATCCATTGACTGATTTACGCCTTTTAAGGTCGATTTATTTGCTAAGCAGTCCGAACGTTCATCACACAAAGAGATAACCCCACGCTCTTATCCCTAAAACACCTCACTTAAACCAACCTTTGATACTCGTCAGCAGTGAGCGACAGTAAAAATGCACACTCTTGGCTTGGCAAAATGTAGTGATAGGCTCGACGCTGTCGCCATGTAAATGGTGCACTTTAATAGGCCAACTGTCCTGCCCCAGTTGACGCTCGAGCAACTTCACATCGCCACGAATACGATTAATATCCTCTGAGTTTTCTGCGGGTAACTGGATCACTAGGCTTAAGGCGTGGTCCGAAGTACTACGAATAAAGTCCAAGCGTGACGATTCCAGCAGATAGGCCTTCTCGACAGTTTTATAGTTCGACAATAACCCTTTGAGCTGGGCGAAATGGGGATACTCATGGGGCTCGATATTACCAAATAACGAGAGCGCGCCCCTGTGCTCCACCAGCTCAAGCTGCGATGACAACATCAAGCGCACTTCGTGTGCATCCAAGGATTTAGACATATTGCTGTTAGGATTCAGCGCCATATCACTCCCCGATTGCAGCAGCACTTGGAACAGCGTCTCGGCATCGAGCGTCATCACCCCATGGTGCGCAGTGCCTTCGCTCTTCATCAATTCGATGGCCTTATCGACGGCGGTTTGAGATGTGAAAATCGGCGTAAAGGGATGATCACTGCCATCCTCGAGGGGGACATACCACTGGGTGATACCGATAGCCATCGCACCTTCACCCACCTCGGGTGCCTCAGTGCTACTCTCACTCAAGATAAAGAGGGTTGATTGGCTAAGTTGTTGATAAAACTCGGCCGCATAGAGATTGTCTTGGAGGGCCTTCACAAAACTTTGTTAGAGTGAGGTCGTAGCCTCTAAGGTGTACAGCATTGACAAACTTCCTGTTATTAAGCCGTTAAGACCTTAACTATCAAATAGTTAAAAATGATTTTTAGCCATTCGATTCATACTGACCAGATTAAATCGCCTGGGCATGGCAAAACATTGAGGAGCAAAACATCCCACAATCGGAATCATAGCTGGCGCTTAGCCCCGTACCGAGCCTACGGAGTCGCAAACTCGGCACTCAGGAGTAACTGATTGATAAAGCTACAGACTTAATCCCCACACTTCAAAGGCATCGCGACTCAGTTGTTCCCTAAAATCTGGGTGAGCGATGGCGATCAGCGCCTGTGCCCGTTCACGTAGCGAGCGGCCACGCAGGTTTGCCGCGCCATATTCGGTCACTATGTAATGAACATGGGCGCGGGTAGTTACCACCCCCGCCCCAGGAGATAACACGCTAGCGATGCGAGAAACTCGACCTCCAGAGGCCGTACTTGGCAGCGCAATCACAGAGCGGCCACCTTCGGACAGCCCCGCGCCGCGGATAAAGTCCATCTGGCCACCCACGCCCGAATAAATCTTAGTGCCAATGGAATCGGCACACACTTGCCCGGTGAGATCGACCTGCAGCGCCGAGTTAATCGCCATTACATTGGGGTTTTTACGGATAATAGAGGTATCGTTCACCTGCTCGATATCCATAAAGATAACCGCAGGATTATCATCCACATAGTCGTATAACTTCTGGCTACCTAATGCAAAACCTGTGACCAGTTTTCCGGGGTAAAAGCGCTTTTTACTATTATTAATCACGCCCTTTTCAACTAATTGCAAAATCCCGTCGGAAAACAATTCGGTATGCACGCCTAAGTCTTTGTGCTCGGTCAGGCAGGACAATACCGCATCGGGAATCGCGCCAATCCCCATCTGCAAACAATCACCATCGCGGACTAATTCAGCCACATTTTTCCCTATCGCCAGACTCACAGCATCGCCAGTGGCAAACGAATGAATGGGTAAACTGGCGCTTTGCTCATACACGGCGGCAAAACGGTCGATATGGATAAAGCCATCGCCGTGGGTGCGGGGCATTTGTGGATTAATATGGGCAATGATTTTACCCGCCACTTGGCAGGCGGCTAAAGTGGCCTCCACCGAAATTCCTAAGGAACACATGCCATGTTTATCCGGTGGCGACACTTGGATAATCGCGGTATCGATTTTTTGCTCGCCGGAGCGGAACAGTTTGGGCACTTCAGAGAGGAAAATCGGCACATAATCGGCATCGCCACTTTGTAATAACGGCCTTGTAGGCACCCCACCGAAAAAACAGCGATGGCGCAAATGCCCACGTAAATCGGGATGACTTAAGGATTCAGCACCTTCGGTATGTAACTGTAATAAGGTGAGATTTTCAAGGGTGAGCGCATGTTTTGCCAGCGCATCTAATAAGACTTTTGGAGTTGCGCCCATGGAATGGGTCCACAGGGTTTCGCCACTTTGGATCAGTGAAACCGCTTCGAGGGCACTTTGACACACAATCGCAGGCATACAGAATTCCTTCGCTAAGCTAAATCTCTATTCCTTTTGTGTATGATGCAACGTTGATACGCATCGCGCTGCTCAGCCGAATAGGCCTTCACATTCACTGAGCTGATAACCTCAGGTATCGATTTACACAAATCGGTCTGCATAAATCGCGCGAAGGGACACACTAAGCCATCACATAAAAGGAACATTTTGTTAGCAGCAGTGTAAGCGAGTTCTAAAGTAACTAACATCCATTTCAACTACTTAGTCCAAATCTTTACGCATAATTTGCGTTAAATCAAAACTCGCGCCTAAAGCGTGAGTCAGCCCCTTAATCCAGACGTTTGGAAAAGCGCAGGCTTGCCACCAGCAGCCCCAAGCAGGTAAAACCAATCATCCACAAGGCATCAAATTGCAAGTCACTCACCTCGGCATCCCGAAGCACAATCGCGCGGGACATGCGCATAAAGTGAGTCGCGGGTAACGCCTCGGCAATCCACTGCGCCGCTACGGGCATGGCCTCGTAGGGGAACATAAAGCCCGACAACAGAATCGACGGCAGCAGGATAAACACCGTCATCTGCATCGACTGCAACTGGGTTTTCGCTATGGTCGAAATCACTAGGCCTAAGGTCAAACTGGCGCAAATAAACAACATGGCCGCCAGCGCAATCGAGTCCAACCCACCGCGGATTGGCACGGCAAACAGCAAATGCCCAGCGGTAAGAATAATCGCCAATTGCACAAAGCCCACTAATACATAAGGGATGATTTTACCTAGCATTAGCTCGAGCGGCCTTACCGGCGTGGTGATTAAAAACTCCATATTTCCCTGCTCACGCTCGCGCACAATCGCGGCCGAGGTAAACATCACCATGGTCATAGTCAAAATCACCCCCAAGAGGCCGGGAACGATATTCACCACAGAACGCTGCTCAGGGTTAAAGTATTGCACCACCTCAAAACTGGGGGGATTCGATTTGACCGTCCTGCCCGCGATTTCATCGAACGGCATTTGCCTTAAACTGCGAATGGTGGAGGCGACCACGGTATCCGAGCCATCCACTAACCATTGCCCCACGGGCTCGGCAAAATAGGCCTGCCCCGCAAAGGCGGGATGCCGTACTAAACGCTCGTCGAGATCGGCGCCTAAATACAGCACGGCTTTCACTTCGCCCCGTGTGATGGCCGCATCCGCCTCGGCGGCGCTCAAATAGCGATGTTTAAAATCAACTACTTGGGTCGCTTCTACCGCCTTAACCAAGGCGCGGCTATAAGCTGAATCGCTTAAGTTCACTAAACCTGCGGGCAAATGGCGCGCATCGGTGTTGATGGCATAACCAAACAGCATTAACTGCACTAAGGGGATCATCACTATCATGCCGAAGGTCATGCGATCCCGCGATAACTGTCTGAGTTCTTTGACCACTACGGCCCAAATTCTACCTAGCATCTTGAGCCTCCACGGTCGTGGCCTCACTGCCGTTTGGCGGCGCCAGTTGGGCACGTCCGCCCGTGCAAGTCACAAACACATCCTCAAGGCTTGGGCGCACCTCGGTCAGTGCCCGCCCCGCTATCCTTGGGCTTAACCAAGCCAGCGGATCTGCAATCGAACTTTGCACTAAAACCCGTAAACGGCTGCCAATCTGCGCCGCCGATAACACGTTAGCGTCGCTTATGAGTGATTGTTTTAGTGTGCGTAAATCATCCCCCGACACTTCAATCACCCGCGCGCCCATGGCGGCCATTAATTGTTGCGGCGAGCCGTCGGCACGTTTTATCCCGCGCTCTAAAATCGCGAGACCATGGCAACGCTCGGCCTCATCCATATAGTGGGTCGAGACTAAAATCGTGGTGCCTTGGGCGCAGAGATCGAACAGTCGCTCCCAAAACTCGCGGCGATTTTCAGGGTCGACCGCCGACGTTGGCTCATCGAGAAATAACAGCTCGGGGTGATGCAAGGTCGCGGCGGCTAAGGCTAAACGTTGCTTTTGCCCACCACTCATGGAGCCCGCCATTTGCTTCTCGCGCCCCGCCAAATCGTACAGGCTTAATAACTCGGCTAAACGCGCCTTGGTTTGGCGACGATTTAACCCATAAATTTGCGCCACAAACTCGAGGTTTTCCCGCACCGACAGGTTGTCGTAGAGGGAGAATTTTTGCGTCATATAGCCAATGCGGCGGCGCAGTTTTTCCTCGGCGCCGGGCAAGGTTTCCCCCAGCACCCGAATATCCCCCGAGGTTGGGCTGAGCAGCCCAGTCAACATCCGAATAGAGGTCGATTTGCCGCAGCCATTAGGGCCTAAAAATCCATAAATGGTGCCCTTAGGGATCGCCAAATCGAGATCTTCGACCGCATTGATGCTGCCAAAAGCGCGGGTCATACCGCGGGTTTCGATAGCAAACTCAGTAGCCGCGGTAGATGTTTCTGCCGTAGATGTCCCAGCGACTGATATCCCTGCGAAAGCCTGTTGAGCACTCATGGCAGCTGTACCTCAAGGGCCATTCCCGTGGGTAAATCCTCTCCCTCTGGCGAAATATCAATATCGGTGAGATACATCAATCTCGCCCTATCGCGTTCATTTAAGGCATAAAAAGGGGTGTAAGCCGGTTGACTGCGAATATTACGCACTGTGCCTGCAATAGGCTGCGTGCGGCCATCGACAAGGATCTTCACTTGGCTACCCGCCTTGATCCTATCGAGCCAAGTCGCAGGCAGATACACCCGCACATAGGGATGCTCAATTGCTAATAAACCAATAAGTTGGCTCCCTGCGGCCACCCTATCACCCACCCGCCAAGGCAAGGTATCTACCACAGCGGGTTTCGCCGCCACTAGGCTTAAATCCTTGAGGGCTTTTTGCTCCTGTGCCACCGCAGCCATGGCCGCCTCGACTGCGGCTCTGGCTTGTTCGAGTTGCTCGCTGCGGGTGCCGTTTTGCAGCAGTCTTAAGCTCTGCTCGGCTTCGGCTTGCTTGGCAAGGCTGGTATCACGCGCCGCGCGCGCCGCATCTAAATCTGCTTGACTGAGCACCTTAGTCTTAAATAACCGCTGCGTACGCTCAAAACTCTGCTGCGCCTCTTTAACACTGGCATTGGCGCCATCAAGGGCGGCGCGTGCTTTATCTATGTCTTCCGAGCGAGCCCCCGTTACGGCTTCCGCCAGCTTTGCCTTGGCTTGCTTAAGCTCGGCCTGACGCTGGCTAAGGCGCGCCTGAGCGGCGGTGCTGTCAAGCTCAAGTAACACTTCCCCCGCCTGCACTTGCTGGCCTTCGACCACATTTATCCGCTTGATCAACTCCCCCACAGGGGCGGTGAGGGTTAACCTATCGCGCTCAACCGTACCCAGCACTCGGGGGGATTCATCGCCGCAGGCCGTCAATTGCAGCAACAGCGCCGCGACCAATAGACTCGTCACCAGCTTGCCCCATCTTTGGGGAGATAGTCGTTGCGCCTTAACCGACATCACAGCTAACCCATTAGATACACTCATCATTCACTCCTAGGTTCACGCAAAACGCCCTGAGTAAACACCTGTATATTGTGCAGTGCCAAACGTTGTAAATCCTCGGCATTGCTACTAAACAGGCCAAACTGACGCATTAAAACTGGGGGAGCGATCAGCGGAAACACCATCAAACTGATAAAACTCAGGCGCACTAAATTGGGATCTAGCCCTGCTTTGAGTAATCCAGCATTCACTAATGCCGACTCAACCCATTGGCGCGAGAGGGACAGAATTTGCTCAAACACCGACAACATGATCCGATAGGCCTCGGTGCCATCGCCTTCCTGCAACACACGCACGATTAATCGGGGTAATCCGGGATTAGGTGCCATCACCCGATAATAGATCTGCATCAGTTCGCCAATATCATTAGGTGCTTGAGCGCAGGAAATTTCACGCAAACGCGCAATCACAGGCTCGAGGGTTTCACGCACCATCTGCTCGAATAGCCCAGCCTTAGAGCCAAAGTAATAGCGGATAAGCGCCGCATCCACCTCGGCTTCACGGGCTATTTCACGGGTAGAAACAGTGGGATAACTGCGTTCACTAAAGAGCGTCACCGCAGCAGTGATCAACCGTTGACGTGCATCAGAGTTGCCTTTCGGGCGACCCGCAGCCATAGACTGCCCAGATTGGGCGGCAAAGGGAACCACACCTCTTGGACGACGAGGGATAAGCGACATAAGCCTCTCCGGCAGAATTCATCTATTGATGAATATACTGAAAAGCTGCTGGAAAAGGCAGCAGTTAAATTCCTCATTTTGATTAAAATTGAGGAATTTAACCTAAAAGCTTAAGCCTAAGATATCAGAGGTTTAAAACCATTCTTAAGGCTGGTATTTATCTTCGATGAAATCCTAAGCCCCTTTGACGATAGCGCTTAAACGCTCAATAAATTGCTGCACCGCCTCAATGGAATCAAAACTAAAGGCCAATCCATAGTGGGTTTCGTTAAGGCTCTTATGTAAGCGCTTGGGAAATCGCGTCATTTCCGCGCTGTGGTAATAGTCATATTTAGCATGCACGCCTGCTAAGGTGGTAAATTCACCCGAAAATACCTCAAACACGGGGCGAATAATCAGTTGCGGCGTTTTGCCATCCATATGCAGGTAAAAGGCTTCCTTAGTACCTGGCAGCATATATTCGGTAATACTCTTCACCGAAAAATTGCTACGGCAATTGAGTTCGGTTAAACAGCGGCTCATTTCCTGTTGTGTGATGGCCAAAGGTGCCTCCCAATAAGTGTGAAAACGCTATAGAACCAATAAAGATCCAAAACGTTAAAGTAAAAATAATTTTTGAGCCATCCCAGCCAATTCAAACGGCTAAATACGCTATACGTTTTATTAGCGTTTACTGATCAAGCAATTAGCTGTCGGTTAGGTCATATTAAAACAAAGTCAAAAGATTGTCGCTATGTCATTAAATTGTATAGCGAATTTTTGCTTGCCAGCCCCAAATGTTGCGACTAGGTTAATAAGCCAGAGTAAGAGTCTACCCTGTCCACCATAGCAAGGTCACTCAGCTTGTGAACTTTTACTCCCAGTGGTTTTACTGCGCAGCATTCCTTAAAACCAGCCTAAGATTGCCTTGCACCAGAGTGCAGCGATGTCAATCGACACAGACACCTGATTAATGTTCACGATTGCAATGCACTGTAAGGCCGCGCTCAATCACTAGAGATGAGAAACACCCATGAAGATAAAAAACACCTTAATGCTCTTGGGTCTGTTAGCTGTCAGCCCGGCGGTTTTTGCCGCAACAGGTATCGCCTTTGTTCACGGAACTGGAAAACAAACCAATGCGTTAGCCGACTATTGGACTTCGGAATTTGTTAACTCAGTGCGCCAAGGGATACCCGTCCCCAATAATTACACCGTGATTAACTGCGACTTCGACCAATATATGTGGGAAGAAGCCGCCGCGGGTTGCCTCGCCACTCAGCTCAATAGCTTTATTCAAGCGAAAAATATTGATGATTTAATCCTGCTCACCCACTCCAATGGCGGTAATGTGGTGCGCTGGATTTTATCCAACCCCACCTGGGACAGCCGTTATCCTGCGGTGATCAAAGCCACTTCAAGGGTTATTGCTCTTGCGCCATCGAGTGGCGGCACGCCGCTGGCCGATGCAGTCAATCAAGGCAATGTGTTCGAAACGACTCTAGGTTGGCTCTTAGGCTATGGCAGCAATGCGGTCAAACAGCAGCAAGTCGGCTGGATGGCAAACTACAACAACACTTGGCTCTATGGCACCTCGGGTCGCCCGAGTTTAGGTAAACCCTTCGAGGTGGTTGTCGGCTCGGATGTGGATTCCGCCATTTGGGACAGCGACAGCTACTGCGCTGGCTATCAATATCAGGTCGCCCTCGAAACCACCCAAAACTGGCTCGATAGCTGCTCCGACGGCTTCTTAAATTGCAGCTCCCAAAAAGCCGCAGGCACAGTCTGGTTCACCGATAAACAAAAGACCCGAGGCCAAGAACCGTTAAGCCATCAGCAGAGTCGCCGTGCCTGCTTTAACTTAGACACGCTGATCCGCAATCATATTTAAGGAGCTCACTATGCCACCTTTTACACTCCGCACCTTAAGCAAAGCGGCCAGCTTGGTCATATTAGCTAGCCTGCTCGGTGCCTGTCAGGATGAATCGCCCACGCCTGAGCCACAAAAAGAAGCCAGCCCAATGTATGCCAAGGGCTTAACCTTAGCCGCGCCGACGCAGAGCGACCTTGTCGATACTAATATCGCCTCGCCAACTCTCGCACCGATTAATACCAGTACCGATTACGTCAGCTTTATTACCCCGCTCTACGGCGAATACCAAGCCAGTCAACCCGTGCTTGAGCAGGCAAGCCAAAGTGATGAGTATTGGCTTAATGTCACCGGCGCCGAGCTAAATGCTGGCGTGCAGCTTAACTTGAGCCAAGCGGGCAGTTTAGTGCGGATTGCGCCCCGCGGCGATGTCAGCACAGGCGCCTTAATGCATGCCGATGCCGTAGCCCCTGAGCGAGTGCAAATTCAGCGGATAGGCCAAACGCCGCCGGGTAAAAACGCCAGCAGCCCACAAGCAACGGAATCCTTGGTTAAATCGCTGGTGAGCGCCGACGCCTTAGCCAGCGCAGGCTTAGCCGATGACTCCAGCGCGCTGCAAATGTCTGAAAAGGCAACGCCCGGAGCATATCGCCTACGAGTCAGCCAGCCCTTGGTCGCTAAGGCCAACTATCTGGTCAACGTGAAGGAAAAAGGTTCGCCCTATCAACTAAGCATCAAGGCGCCCAGCGCAATTGCGGCCGATGCCCAAACGGTTGGGGTAAAACTCGCCTTAAGCCAAAGCGACAATCAATTTGCGCCTCAGGCCAAACTCAAGCAAGCCGATGGCACAGAGCAAGCGCTGGCCATGGTGAAACAGGGGGATGAATGGCAGGCTTTAGTGCCCGCGGACTTGCCCCTCGCCAACAGCAATGCGGGGCTGAGTGAAATCGAAGTCACAGTCCAGACTCAAGTCGATGGCCGCCCAGTGCTGCGCACGGTGAAAACCGCATTTAAGTCCTATGTCAATTCCGCCAGCATCAAACCAGAAGTATTGACCATCTGGGATAAAGGCGTGCCAAATCAAGTCAACTTTGAGCTAACTGTCGCCGAGGCGGGACGCTTTGGTTTAAGTGGCGTGCTCACGGGCACCAACGCTAAGGGGCAAAAAGTCGCAATTATGCGCACCCAAGCGGCGACTTGGTTAACGCCCGAATCCCCCAAACTCAAGCTGATGTTTGACCCCAAACTTATCCAAGCCTCCGGTCTACAACCGCCCTTTGAACTCAACGAGCTAGAGCTGCAAGACCAAGGGCAAATGGCACGGTTAAGTTTTCAGGCCAACGCACTGGTGCTTACGCGCTAACTCAATTTAGCCTAACCTATTTCTCCCTTCCCAACCGCTTTGAGTGCCCACCTTGGGCACTCTTTTTTTACCCGTCATCCGAGTTAATGCAGCCAAGCCAAGCGTTTACCCAAGTGAAAGTGCAATTATCGCGCAATCCCCCAACCCTGTGACAACACATGGGTATCAGCACAACATGCTGTCACAATTTCAAGATAAAATTTACATTGATTATAAAAGCTTACTTCTTTTAAATAACAAGGAGTCTAGGCATAATGCCAATGTTTTGACGCAAAACCCCATAGCAACATATGCAAATGGAATATAAAAATAACAATGGCTAACGGCACCGCGATTCCTCCGCCTTAGTCGATGCTCAAGCAATGGAAATCCTATGAGTGACAGCACATTTTTTTTTGGTGAATGGCAAGTCAATCCCAGCACCAACAGCCTACTCCTTGGTAAACAAGTTAAACAACTTGAACCTAAGGCGATGGATGTGTTGTTATTTCTCTGCCAAAACGCCGGTGAAGTGGTCAGCAGCGACGAGATTGTCAGCCATTGCTGGCCGGGAGTCGACACGGGTGATAATCCACTGCACAAAATTATCAACCAGTTACGTCGCGCCTTAGGCGATAGTGCCACCGAATCCCGTTACATTGAGACCATTCGCAAACGTGGCTATCGCACCTTAGCCGAGGTTCGTTTTCCCGTCGGCCATGAGGCCAGCGCCACGCCACAAACTTGGCAAGGTGGTTCGCCGTTTCCAGGCCTGCAAGCCTACAGCGCCAACTATGCCGACGTGTTCTTCGGCCGTAGCGAACAAATTAGCACGTTGCTGAATCGCATTAGCCAGCAAATCCATTTTGGCCGCGCCTTCTGCTTAATTTTAGGCCCCAGTGGTAGCGGTAAATCCTCCTTAATTAATGCCGGCGTATTGCCTAACCTCATGACCGCCAATGGCTTTAATGGCGTTGGGGTTGTGGCCTATAGCAGCCTCGATTTTGCCGATGTCAGCAAGGGACAACTGCTTACCGATCTGGCCAGCGCCATGCTCGACTGGGAGCTAAACAACACCCCAGTCTTTGAGGGCATGAGCGCAGATACGCTTGCCGCCAAGCTTGAGCAAGATCCGCAAAGCATTGTCGAGATATGCAAACAAAGTCTTAAAAATCATGCTTATGCGACGCCACGCTTTGGCTTATTTATCGACCGATTAGAGGTGCTATTATCATCGCCGCTGTTTAGCGACGCCGAGCGCAGTGCCTTTATCGAGTTGTTAGAGCGCCTTGCCACTTCCCATGCGGTGTTGATTTTAAGTGCCTGTCGCAACGACTTTTATCCGTTGCTGGTCAATTACCCCAGTCTGATGGCAGGCAAAGCGCGCGGTGCCCATTTCGACTTAGCGCCGCCCACTCGCACCGAGCTGTTGCAAATGATCCGCCTACCAGCCGTTGCCGCCA
>AACY020561408.1_pt1 | contig 88862 bp, 75 predicted proteins | sample 267378 | NCBI WGS metagenome assembly AACY02 (sample SAMN02954345, study PRJNA13694) | marine metagenome | biome: aquatic; feature: ocean; material: water; isolation source: isolated as part of a large dataset composed predominantly from surface... | reverse complement strand
ATTTGAGTGACAAGCTCAAGCAGCAGGTGTGAACTGAGCCATATTCAATCGAATGCCGAATTTGAACTGATCAACGCGATCCATGCTACCGATGCGCAGATGATTATATCAACCCCCGCAGCCTTACCCACACCAGTGTGGCCCTGCGTGACGCACTGCTCGGGGTGAATATTCCCTTCTTTGAAGTGCATTTATCCAATGTCCATGCCCGCGAGCCATTCCGCCACCACTCCTATTTGTCCGATAAGGCCATTGGGGTGATTTGTGGTTTCGGCGCCCAGGGCTATGAGTTTGCCCTCGCGGCGGCGATTAAGAGATTGAAGGCATAAACGCGATTAGCGTGAGTACAGGGAGCCACAAGCCATGGCGGTTGACCTTCGAAAGATCAAAAAACTGATTGAATTAGTGCAGGAATCTGGGATTGCAGAACTGGCGATTACCGAAGGGGAAGAGTCCATTCGCATCACCCGCTACGGCCCACATACAGTAAGCACACTCGAAGGCGCGCATAATCCTCCGCCTTCCACTGCATCGAGCCCAAAGCCTGCCAAAACCCGTGACGCCTTACCTGTGATTGAAGGTTTTGTGCAAGTATCGCCCATGGTGGGCACCTTCCATACCTCGCAAGGCCAAACCGAGGCGCCCTTGGTGCGCATCGGTCAACGGGTGGCTCGCGGCGACACGCTTTGCATTATCGAAGCCATGCGAATGCAAAATCCCATCGAGGCCGAGCGTGACGGTATAGTCGGCGCTATTTGGGTGAAAGACGGAGATGAGGTCGCCTTCGACCAGCCGCTGTTCACTCTGATCGAAACTTAGACTTCGAAATAGAATTTAGAGGTAAAGATGATACTGATTACTGGCGCAAGCAGTGGCTTAGGCGCAGCATTAGCCGCCCTGTATGCCAAGGATAACCAAGCACTTACACTGACGGGACGCGATGCCAACCGTCTTCATACTGTGGCTAATGCCCTCAGCCCATTTTCGAATCAAAGCATTAGCGCCATCAGTGCCAATTTAGCAGACGAAGCGAGTGTCGAAGCGCTATTCGATGGCCTTACCGATGCCCCCGATACGGTTATCCACTGCGCTGGCAGTGGTTACTTTGGCGCACTGGAAACCCAAGGTGCGAGCGAAATCCAAGCGCTGCTGAATAACAATGTCACCTCAACGATTCTGCTGGTGCGTGAATTGGTGAAACGCTATAAGCAGCAAGCGGTTAAGGTGGTGATCGTTATGTCCACCGCCGCCCTCGCCGCCAAAGCGGGTGAATCGACCTACTGCGCCGCCAAGTGGGCGGTGCGGGGCTTTATCGAATCGGTACGTTTGGAGCTCAAGCAAAGTCCGATGAAGTTGATAGCAGTTTATCCCGGCGGTATGGATACCGGCTTTTGGCCAAGCAGTGGTAAGAGTCTAGATACCTCAAGCTTTATGTCCGCCGATGAGGCCGCAGGCATGCTAAAACAAGCGCTACTCGCTACTGAGCACGGTTATATCGCCGATATCACCATTCAAAGAAGTTAAGAGTTAACCGATAGGCGGCGCAGATATAGAGCTGCGCCGTCATGGTCAGCTTAATCAATGCAGTTTGCAGTACAAAGATTGTCAGCGCGGCGGCTCTCTCTGTGGGTTAACCACCACATGACTAAACCGCCGAGGGATAAAAGTGCTGCGGCATAGCCAGTCGCGGCAATACCTTGGCCAGATAAGATCACTAAGCTGCCAACCCAAGGGCCAATGGCATTAGCAAGGTTAAAGGCACATTGTACTAAAGCGCCCGTCATGGCTTGCCCATCGGGGGCCACATCCATTAATCGCGCCTGCACTATGGTTGCCAGACCAATCCCCGAACCCACAAAGAATACAATTGGCATTAATGCCCAATAAGATCCCGTCAAACTTGGATACAACGCCAACACTAAGGTGCTTAACACCAGCGACCAAAATGCCGCCGCCAGCGCCGACTTATCCGCCGCCCAGCCACAGACTAAAGTGCCTAAGGTGGCACCAATCCCAAAGACCGCCATCATCACCGGGATTTTAAAGGGCTCGACTTGGGTGACTTGGATCAGTGTCTCGGCCAGATAGGTATACACACAGAAAATCCCGCCAAAACCGATAGCCGCAATGCCGAGCGTGAGCCAAACTTCACGGTTCTTAAGGGTTTGCAGCTCTTTTTTAGGGCTGGCATTTTGCGGTACGGCGACATTCGGCGCGAGAAAATACAGCATCACGGCGGTAACGGCGGCAATAATCGCCACTATGCCGATACCTGAGCGCCAACCGACGGTTTGCCCCATCCAAGTCGCAAAGGGCACGCCAACGATAGTGGCTAAGGTTAAGCCGATAATCACCCGAGAAACCGCTCGAGCCTTCATCTCTGGCGGCACTAAGGAAGCCGCCAGTAACATAGCGACACCAAAATATGCACCATGGGGCAAGCCACTTAAAAAGCGGAAAAACACTAACCAATTCAAGCTGGGCGCCAAGGCACTTAAACCATTAGCAACCGCCATCATGGCGGCCAAGGCGATTAACAGCGTGCGCCGCTTAATCCTCACCCCCAGCACCATAATGATGGGCGATCCCACCACCACCCCAAGGGCATAGGCACTGATGGCATAACTCACATGGGCGACATCGACACTTAAATCGCTGGCGATATAAGGCACTAAGGTCATGGCGGCAAATTCTGTGGTGCCTAGGGCAAAAGTGCCTAATGCCAAGGCTAACAACACCCAAAGCGCGCTGCTTTGGGCTGGGGGTTGAGAGTTGGGTTGAACTGCTTGCAAACGATTTCTCCGCGATTCTGTAAAACGACAACTGGCTAAGAAAAAAACAGGAGCCCACTCGGGGCTCCAGTTATAGAAGCGTTGATAAAAAAGGATTACTTAACTAACTGTTCTTGATAGGTTTGGCTATTCCAATCAAAGGCATAAAGCGTGCCTTGCCATTCATATAAGGTACGGCCATCTTGCTGCACTATTCTGGCATTGCTCGGCAGGCTAGATACACTGCGCGCCGCCCGCGCCCGGGGAACTGCGGCAGTTGGCTCCGCTGAGACTGTTGAAGCTCTCGCCGTCGAGGCCGCCGACATTACAGTTGCGCTATTGGTTGGCATATTCGACACCATCCGACCTTCGCTCGGCGAATATTGCATGCTGGTGGTAACACGCACAGGCGCAGAAATGGCCACTGGCGTATCATCATAGCCCGTCGGGATCGACAAACCGATGCCCGAATAAGGCGAATGCCAGTAACGCTCGCGATTCCAACGCCAGTCGTCATTCCATATCCCATCATTCCAGCCATAGCCAAGGTTCCAGCCCGTCGCTAAGCCAACTCCTAAACCCAATCCCCAAGGATAATAGGGACGGTAATATGGGCGATAGTAACGATGGCTATCACTATGTTTATGATGCTTTTTATAGTGATTATCTTGGCGCCCATAACTCTCGCTATAGCGATCATTTGTGCCTCGATCCCCCGCAATCGCCCAATCTGGCGCGGCAAGACCACCGATCAACAAGGCGCCGAGTAAAGACAAAGCCAAGCCTGTTTTATGCCAAGGCTCCGCGTGCTTACTTAAGCAAACCGATTGATGTTTAAGGCATTTATCTTTAGCAAGGAATGAATAGAATCTCATATAAACCTCGATATACCGGGCGTTGGTCAAATAAACACCGACCTAGGACAAGTATTTTACGCTTCCAAAGCTGGAAGATCACTGAATAGGTTAACCCTAAAACAGAAAAATGCTATAGTGCGCGCCACACGGATTTCCACTGCAGAGGCTATTTCCACATGAGTTTTAAGGATTTACGCAGCTTTATCGATCATCTGGAAGCCAATGGCGAACTCAAACGCATTAGCTACCCCGTTGATCCTCATTTAGAAATGACAGAGATCGCCGATCGCGTTCTGCGTGCCAAAGGCCCTGCACTTCTGTTCGAAAATCCAACCAATCATTCCATGCCAGTGCTGGCTAACCTCTTTGGTACTCCAAAACGTGTCGCCATGGCGCTGGGTAAAGACGACCCGTTAGCGCTGCGCGAAGTCGGTGAGCTATTAGCGTTTTTAAAAGAACCTGAGCCACCACGCGGCTTTAAAGACGCGATTTCAAAAATCCCTATGTTCAAGCAAGCCTTGAATATGCCGCCCAAGACGGTGCGTAATCCCGCCTGTCAGCAAGTGGTAAAAACTGGCGATGAAGTCGATTTAACCCAGTTACCGATTCAGCATTGTTGGCCGGGCGATGTCGCGCCACTGGTCACTTGGGGCTTAACCATTACTAAAGGCCCGCGTAAGAATCGCCAAAACCTTGGGATCTATCGCCAACAATTGCTAGGTAAGAATAAACTCATTATGCGCTGGCTATCCCACCGTGGTGGCGCGCTTGATTTTGCTGATTTTAAAGAGCAATTCCCCGGTGAGCGTTACCCTGTAGTTGTAGCCTTAGGCTCAGATCCAGTGACTATTTTAGGCGCGGTAACCCCAGTACCTGATGCGATGAGCGAATACGCCTTTGCGGGATTGTTGCGCGGTGAACGCACCGAAGTCTGCAAAGCCTTAAGCTGCGATTTAGAAGTGCCCGCCAGCAGCGAGATTATCCTTGAAGGCTATATCGATCCTGACGAAATGGCCGAAGAAGGCCCCTACGGCGACCACACGGGTTACTACAACGAGACGGATAAATTCCCCGTCTTTACTGTGACCCATATTACTCACCGTAAAGATCCGATTTACCACAGCACCTACACTGGCCGTCCACCGGATGAACCCGCCATGTTAGGCGTGGCACTCAACGAAGTGTTTGTGCCGATTTTGCGTAAGCAATATCCTGAAATTATTGATTTTTATCTGCCTCCTGAAGGTTGTTCTTACCGGATGGCGGTGATCTCGATTCGCAAACAATACCCCGGCCATGCGAAACGGGTGATGATGGGCGCGTGGTCCTTCCTGCGCCAGTTTATGTATACCAAATTTATTGTGGTGGTCGATGACGATGTGAATTGCCGCGACTGGAACGATGTGATTTGGGCCATTACCACCCGTATGGACCCGAAACGCGACACCGTGATGATCGATAATACCCCTATCGATTACCTCGACTTTGCCTCTCCCGTAGCGGGCCTCGGCTCCAAAATGGGTCTCGATGCCACCAATAAGTGGGAAGGCGAAACCACCCGCGAATGGGGTACGCCGATTGTGATGGACCCTAAGGTTAAGCAAAAGATCGACTCAATCTGGGATGAGTTAGGCATAGACGACAGCCCAACCCTATAATTCAGCTTAAGCACGACGTACCCACTTAAGCCAAGAGAATTGGCCGCGAATGGCCTTAATGTGACACCTCTAACTAGATAAAAAGGTGCAAAGGAAGTTTGATGAAAACCATACGTTGTAAGATAGAGAAAGTAACCCCCTTTAACGACGCCGTATATCAGGTGTGGTTAAAGCCTGATACCCCCTTGGAGTTTCAAGCGGGACAATACCTGTGTGTTGTGATGGGTGAAAAAGATAAACGTCCCTTCTCTATCGCGTCCGCCCCTAATGCCGAAGTGATTGAGCTTCATATTGGTGCGGCCGTCAGCGAAAGTTATCCAATGCAAGTAGTTGAAAGATTGCGTAATAACACGCATATCGACATCGAAGCGCCAGGTGGCGACGCTCACCTACGCCACGACAGCCTGCGCCCACGTTTATTGATCGCCGGTGGCACAGGCTTCTCTTACATCAAGAGTATTGTCGAGCAACAAATCGCCCTCGGCCAACAGGTCGAAACAACCTTGTATTGGGGTTGCCGCACCCAAGATGCGATGTACTACGAAAGCATCGCCCGCGCATGGCACGACGCTCACCCTTGGTTGCATTTTGTGCCCGTTATTGAAGAGGCCCCAGCAAACTGGCAAGGCAAAACCGCCAATCTGCTCGCGCAAATCAAACAGGATTTTATTAGCCTCAATGGCTATGACATCTATATCGCAGGTCGTTTCGATATGGTCGGTGCCGCCCGCGAAATCTTCCGCGAAATGGGTGTTGAAGAAGCCCATCTCTACGGCGATGCCTTCGCGTTTATCAAATAACGCATTGATTAGCTTGGCAGGATAACCTTTGCCAACCTAGGCTCAAACAATAAACCCCAGTGAAAACTGGGGTTTTGCTTTTAGGTTTGATCGCTTTTTTAACCGACTCACGAACGAGAGTCCTTGTCGAACAACGCCCATATCTAACGACTTGGTTACTCCCCAAGCCTCTCCATTCGCACCACTTAAAGACACATCAAAAGCGTATTAGGTTTACTGTGGATAGAAGGCTTAATTTAAAAGACTAAACCATAAAGAAATCCTGATGCGATAGCCATACCTAAAATAACGCCGAGAAAGGCAGCAATCATTTGATTTTTAAAGATTGCTTTTAACAAAATCACTTCAGTGATACTCGCGCCAGCACTGCCGATGATAAATGCCATCACAGAGCCCATTGCCATACCTTTTTGAACTAATGCCGCAGTGAGAGGGATGACGGCTTCGGCACGAATATAAAGGGGAATGCCAATAACCGCAGCAACAGGAATGGCATACCAAGTGGCCTCGCCGGCATAGTTCACGATAAATTCAGTGGGAATAAAGCCATAGATAAATGAGCCGAGTAACACCCCGACAAAAAGATAGGGTAATACATGCTTAAAGTCCTTCCACGTGGTGCGCCAAACCCGCAATGAACGACTCACAATATCGAGTTTAGGCGGTACAGTCGGGATATCAGCACCAGGAGTAACCGACGCCGATGTTGTCCCACAGCAGGAAGATGCTAACGGTGCAGGCTTGGTTTCGCAGCAGGAAGATGCTAACGGTGCAGGTTTGGTTTCACAGCAGGAAGATAGTGCTGAAGTAGGCTTAACATCAGCATAAAGGAACATCTTAGGTGAAGACTTTACATCACTACACAGGGATACAATCGGCGCTAATTTAGTGGTTTCAACGCATGAAGATAAGGCTGGTGCTGCTTTTGTATCGCAGCAACTTGAGTGCTCTACATTTTCTTGACCATAAGCCTCTTTACGCACATATCGTTCGAATCCTAGTTTTTCAAGGGTATAGCCCGCAATGACCGATACTCCCATTGCCATGACAAAGTAAAATACCGCGACTTTCACTCCGAAAGTGACCACGAATAATCCCACAATGATAGGGTTTAGTAATGGGCTAGCAAATAGAAACACCATCATAGGACCAAAGCCAGCACGAGCCCTGAGTAAACCTTTTAAGAATGGGATCGTTGAGCAAGAGCAAAATGGCGTAATAGATCCAAGTAAAGCAGCAATCAAATATCCTTTGCCATTACGCGAACTCAAAATGGATTGCACTTTTTGAGGGGTAACAAACTCTTGAAGCATACCAACGAGATAGCTAATCACAAGGAATAACAAGGTTAACTCAAGCGCAAGAAACGCAAACATATTTACCGTTTCTTTTAGCATAGTGATGAGCTGTGGATTCATTTCTACCCTTAAAACATTTCGAATTTTCTAGAATAATAGTTATGATAACGACAATTTTCAACACTAAATTTCCATAAATGCAGAAATATAGTGTGAACACAGTATCAACAACAGATAAAGTTCATACTCATTGGGGATGGCAGTGCTTTTTGAAGCCGCTTAAAGATAGATAATTCTGGTATTATCGAATAAATTGATGGCATGAACGAAAACAACAGTATCAATATGAATATTGAAAATGCAGCTAAAGTATTGAAAGAACTCGGACATCCTACTCGTCTTGCCCTGTTCAGGATATTGGTTAAGGGTGGCTACGAAGGCGTTGCCGTGGGGCAACTACAAGAAGAGTTGCAGATCCCGGGTTCTACACTCTCGCATCATATTAGCGCCTTAGTATCAGCGGGGATTATCTCGCAGCGACGTGAAGGAAGAGTATTGTACTGCGTACCCGATTATCAATTATTACAAGGACTCGTACATTTTTTACAGGATCAATGTTGCAGTGCCCAGCGCCCTAAAATAGAGGAAGAGGCATAAACACACCTTCATACTGCTACTTGCTAATCTCCGAAGTGTCTTGCACAAGCATTAAACAAGGACGTTTTATGCTCCGCAATACGCTGGCTCGCCTTACCCAGCAACCTAACGCTCAATATCTGTGAGCATCACTAAAGGCAGGTTATCCACTGCATGCTTTTTTTGTTGTCACGGCTCGAGTATTATCCTATCGATAAAATATAAACCCCAGTTTTTACTGGGGTTTATATTAATTGATCAACAACGACAAGTATCACTGATGGCTAGGAATAGACTTGTACGCTTATTTTCCCAAATTATCAGCTAACTGTTTAGCGCGACTCGCAGCCCACTGGTCAATCATCTTTTCCAGCTCGCTTGCACTAATTGGGGTATCTTTTTGGGTAGTGTCTTCACTCTCGCGAGCATCTAAAACTCGCACTAATAACTTACCGCTTTGTGAGTCGAGCAATTGCGACATGCTGCCAACCTTGAGCAAGTAAGGCTCCATACCTATTGCCTCTTTTGTCACATCAATGGCAATCTTCGCGGGTAATAGATCGCGTAATTTAAGCTCTGGTCGAGTTAAATCGAAATTTGTCACCGCAGCCTGAACTCTAATCACGCCTGGGCCCGACTCAGTCGCAATCTTGACTCCATTTTTCGTCAATTCATTTTTAAACTTCGTATGATAATAACGGCCAATCTCATTCTGCTCATTAGCCGTTAATAGATACCACTGGCCATTCTCTTGACGAATAAACTGTAATGGATCGAGCAACACTTGATTGTACTGGCGCAGATCTACACCCTGCTCCTTATAAATACGCTGATTGGGATTAGTTTCACTCGTTTTGAACGCATCAAAGGGCACAACTTGAAACCCACTCATCGCCCTTTCCTTTACCGAGCATCCACCCATCCCCAGTAAGACCGTCGCCATGGCAATCATTACCACTTTTTTCATATTTGCTCCTGCACTGATTAATAATTTGTTTTTAGGATGAACACCGCGATAAGCGGGCCTTCTCCTAGGTAGTATTCCAACCAACAGCCTTCCACAGTGGACACGACAAGGCAGCCCGTATCGACGACTCAAACAGTGACAACAGAACTCACTTTATCAAACGGGTTCAGCACTTTATCTTACTGATAGAATAGTAATAACCTAGATTTTAGCGATTAGAAAGTCGTGGAAGCATTTATCTGTAAACTAGGTATGTGCCATAGCGCTAACACAACATCTTTCATATGAAATAATACCCAACACAACATTTCACTAAAGAAGATTGCAGATATACCGTTTTTCGCAGTAGGGTTGTTTTAAATGCAGCAGGACCAGTACCTGCGGCATCCCGAGGGGAAGGTGAACTTCTGTGATCTCGGCATTGGCCCTCAATCTCAAAAGAGTTGTGCAAGTCCGATATTTCTTTGAACGAAACCATTTTAATATATGCGCGAAATTTAATATCAAAGAGTATCAATCAACTACCCAAAAATATATTTTGCAGCCTGTTATAAATAGTCATAAACTCCGAACTTATTAAATAATAACACTCGGATAATTAAATGGTTAAGCAAGTTATCTTGGATTGGACTCAAGGAAAAATTATTGATGATGAATTCTTTCCAGAAGATAAGCTAGGAAGAGAAAAGTACGCTACTTTTCTAACTAAACTGCTAGCCTCTCAAGGTTATGATGACCAGAGAACTGATGGTGACAAAAAACGGAATTATGTGCTTAATCTCAATGCTGAGTGGGGTGCAGGCAAAACCTACTTTCTCAAACGCTGGTCCGAAGACCTAAAAGAGCATTATCCTGTCGTATATGTAGATGCATGGAAAAAGGACTACTCAGATGACCCTTTGATGACAGTCATTTCATCCATTATTGACCAATTAAGAAAGCAAGCAGGAAAAGATAAAGATTCTCCAGAATTCAAAGCTCCTCGTAAGTTGATCGGCTTATTAAAGGCAGCGGCCCCTGGTATTGGTCGAGGATTATTTAAGCGATATGTCGGCATAGATCCTGTCGAAATTATGAATGCAGATGACGATAATGAAAATATTGGTCACATCAAGGGGGAAAATGGCCAAGATCTATTAGATACGAATAGTAACCCAATTGATATGAGCTTTGCCGCTTCAGAAGCGGTTAAGTATCTAATTGATGAACATGATGCAAAATCCAAAGCGATTGATAGCCTTAAAAAAAGTGTATCTGAATGGGTTGGAGCTGTTGTAGGCCATAAACAAAATAGCTATCCCGCTTTCATTTTTATTGATGAACTAGACCGTTGCAGGCCTAGCTATGCTGTTGAAATGCTAGAAACCATTAAACATATTTTTGATATTGAAGGGGTTGTATTTGTCGTTGCAACAGACACAGAGCAGCTTCAGCATGCCGTTAAAGCGGTATACGGCGAGGGTTTTGACGCCAAAATTTACCTAGGCCGCTTTTTCAATAGTCGTTATAGCCTCAAGTCACCTAATTTAGAAAATTTTTTAGACGTACACAGCGATGCCAACAAGCTTTCAGAGGATTATTTAAAGAGAGTCAACATTGAAATATTCCCTCCTAATATTGATGCTAAAATAACACTTAAAAATATATCAATTGTTCTTGAGGCCTTTAATGCCTCTCCGCGCACAGCAATTCAAATCACAGATAGAATACTGGCGACCATATCAAACATGCCCAGAGGTTCCAAGCTCGATATATTGATGTTGACGACTTTGCTTTGTATTAAAGAAAAGGACAATAAACTTTTTGAAGAAATCGTAAATGGCAAGTTTGAAAAAGTTATCCAGAAAGGTGATGGTACTAAAACTATCTATTTAGCTGAGTGGATAGAAAGTTACATACCAACAAGTTCTCATAACCGCCTTATTGAAATGAACTTCGACCCACAGCAATATGCGGATAATCTGTTTACATATGGTTCACATCGTCAGTCGATGAATATACCTTATCACTCAGGCTCATATAGTTTTAATTTACTTGAATACCTGAAAGAAATTTTCTCTTCTCACTTTGGCTCAACAACTAGACATCTTTCTGTTTTTTTTATAAACGATACGTCCCGACATACAGAAAGAGAAGACACTCCGTTACAGAAATCTTGTAGGGCCCTTATTGAGAAAAGTCGTAGTTCTAAATACGATGATAATCTATTCCAAACGTCAGCTATTCTGTGGGCTAATTTTCTCTATATTAGAAATCAGTTCGAAGATATCGGTATGGATGAATATAAAGACTTTGTCGAGTTGGCATCCCCTCTTGATTGGATGGGTCGAGAGGATCTAACAGAAAAAAGATAGGACTGGCATAACTCTTTGGAGATGAACAATACACCAAGGTTACAGAAGTTCACCTTCCCCTGCGAAGTTGCTGAAGGGCGTTGAAGAAAATCGCGTAACGCAGACAGGAAGTCTGCGTAGCTTTCGGGGAAGGGGCGAATGAAAATCAGTGATTTTCGAGCTTATGAGCGAGAGGCAGGGACTGCCGAACTGGAGTGCTTTACAGGGATGTAAAGCGGACCCATCGGAAGCGTTAGCGATTTTCGAATAAGCACGAAGCCACTAATCAATGCATGTAACTTCGCTAGGGGCGTCTTGGAGCATCCAAGGAGGATAGGACGAGCAGTCCTCCTTGGTCGGGTGTGGGGTGAAGCCCCACGACTTTGACTTAGATTTTGATTTAAAAAGTTAACAGTTAAACTAATGCCTAAAACTCAAATGAAGTTTGAACACCCACAGCCCTGCGGCACCAGAGCAACCCTTACACCTGAGGTCTATGCAAATCAAACCTTAATTCTTCCGAAATCCCATAGTAGGCGGATGGGCCGCCGGCGCGCAGTACGGGTTCGGCGAGGGCGGTTTGATACACCCCTTCACTATCGAGTAAATGCTTGGCGATATGTACGGCAACCACTTCACCTAAGACTAGCCAAGTATCAATCTTGTCGCCATTGGCGGCAGTTAATTGAATACATTGAGAAAGCTTACACTCAAAATTCACTGGGCTTTCGGCCACCAGCTCGGCTTGAACGATAGTGCCAGCCTTTGGGGTGAGTCCGGCAAAGGCAAACTCGTCCTCCCCACGGGGTAACATGGCGGAAGTTTGATTCATTTTCTCGGCAAGGCTGCGGGTAGTGAGGTTCCACACAAACTCCCCTGTCTCGACGATATTAGCAACACTGTCTTTCCAGCCCGTACTAGCGAAGCCAATGATCGGTGGTTTGTAGTTGAAACAATTAAAAAAACTATAGGGCGCGAGATTACGCTGCCCCTGTGCATTGCGGGAGGAGATCCAACCTATGGGCCTGGGGGCTATAATGGCATTTAAGGGATCGTGCGATAACCCATGTCCCTTACTCGGCTCGTAAAAATAGCGGTTTTCTACACTCATGCCTCATCCCTTAATCACAATGTAAATACTCAAGCATCATCTTACAGGACTTCGGCGAACCGCTAAATATTCTAATAGCTGAATAGCGCAAAGTATAAGGGGAACAATATGTTCCCCTTAGTTGATGCTGTTTAAGACGATGAACTTACCAGATCTTCACACGATCCTCTGGCACTAAGTACAACTTATCGCCGGGCTTCACATCGAATGCGGTGTACCAAGCGTCTAAGTTACGCACGGTCAGCGCGCGGTACATGCCAGGGGCATGACCATCGGTCGCCACGCGGGCACGCAGGGCTTCGTCACGCATCTTGGTTGCCCAAGTCTGGGCGAAGCCGATAAAGAAGCGTTGGTCGCCGGTAAAGCCATCGATAACCGGCGCGGGTTTGCCATTAAGTGAAGCATGGTAAGCATCGAGTGCGGCCGCTAAGCCCGCCACGTCGGCAATGTTTTCACCTAAGGTCAGCTTGCCGTTTACATGCAAATCTGGGAATGGCGCATAGGCATCAAACTGCTTAGCCAGTGCCTCACCTTGTTTGGCAAACTGAGCAAAGTCCGCTGGCGTCCACCAGTTACGCATCGCGCCCGTCGAGTCGAACGCCGCACCATTGTTATCGAAGCTATGGCTGATTTCATGGCCAATCACAGCACCAATCGCACCATAGTTGTAGGCGGTATCGGCCTTAGCATCGAAGAATGGCGGCTGTAAAATCCCCGCAGGGAAGTTAAGCGCATTCTGCACCGGCAGGTTAACTGCGTTAACCACTTGCGGCGTCATCCACCACTCGCCCTTGTCCATTGGTTTGCCGATTTTGGCGAGTTGATGGGCATATTCCACCTTTTCACCATTGATGGCATTGGCGTAGGCATTGGTTGGCGATACGGCATAAGCATCATAATTACGCCATTTATCAGGGTAACCCACGCCAACGGCGATGGTCGCGACCTTAGCTAAGGCTTCCTTCTTGGTTGAAGGGTCCATCCATTCGAGTTTTTCGACCCGCTTACCAAAGGCACTGACGATGTTATCCACCATAGTGCTGACTTCGGCCTTGGCCGAGGCCGGGAAATAATGCTCGGCGTAGGCGCGGCCCACGGCATCTCCAAGGTATTGATCCAAGGCGCTCAATGCGCGTTTATCACGGCTGCGCTGCTCGGGTGTGCCTGACAGCTTAGTGCCATTAAAGGCAAAAGAAGCGTTATCGATAGCAGATGGCAATACATCGGCGTGGCTGTTGATATGGTGGAACACCAGCCAGTCTTTCCACGCATCCAACGGCTCAGAGGCCACCAACGCCGACAGGCCAGTAATGGCACTGGCATGGTAAGCGGCAAATCTGTCTTGCTTGCCAAGCTGGGCGGCATCTAAAAAGGCGGCCCAGTCTATACCCGGGGCTTTAGCGTCAAAGTCGGCGCGGCTCCACACACCCGATGCCTTAGTGAAATCTTCACTGTCTTCACGGCTGGCGTGGGCACTAGCGATCTTGTGTTCGAGAGCAAAAATACGATCTGCACGGCTAGCAGCATCGCTAATACCCGCATCGGTCAGCAGGGTTTCGATATAAGCGCGGTAAGCGGTGCGGATCTCGACCATTTTAGGATCGTCCGACAGATAGTATTCGCGCTCGGGTAAACCTAAACCGCCTTGGAGAAAATAAGGTAATACTTCACCCGGAGTCGCCAGACCTTGGGTGACGAAAATACCGAAGAGGTTTTCGGTGAAAAAGTCGGTGGCATTGAGCGGGTCCACATCGGCGCGCAGATTGGCCCCGAGCGCCGCCGACAGGTCTTTTTTGTCCGCAATGGCTTGATAACGGGCTAAATCGGCTTCCATTGGCTTTATGCCCGCCGCATCGATTGCCGCAGTGTTAGTGTACGCCTTGTAGAAATCGGCAATGCGCGCATCATCGCTGCCAGCGGCGTGTTCGGCCTTGACTAAGTCGGCGATCAGGCTGGTCTTATGCTTTTCCGTCTCTTGGAAAGCCACTAAAAAGGCGCCCGTGCTTGAGCGATCGGCGGGGATCTCTGTGGTTTTCATCCATTCGCCATTGGCGTAGGTATAAAAGTCATCACCGGGTTTCACCTTGGGCGACATGGCCGCGAGGTTAATGCCAATCGGCATAGCGGGTTCGCTGGCGTCGGGCACAGCACTGGTTTGTACTTTTGCAGCATTGTCGCTGGCGACGGTTTGATTGGTGTTATCACCACAGGCAGTTAATCCCGTCAGTACTGTTGTTGACAGTAATAAGGCGGGGATCAGGCGGTCCGACATAAGAGACTCCTTCCGTTGTTATTCTTGTATTTTTGGTATTTTGGCTAATCTAGATGCTTGCTAGCATGGTCTGGCAGTGTAACTGGCGATATGGTGGGATGTAAAAGAAACTCACACTTTATGATAGAAAGTTAATGCAAAGTCTTTAATACACGCTTTTGAGCGGCGAGCCCAAAACAAAACAGCCGATGACTATCGGCTGTTTGAGTAACATGAGCAGTTAGAGCTTAACTTGAGTGTACTGAGTCCACGCCAGCAGTTGCCCCATTTGCGGGACTATCCAAACGGCAGTGTCCTTATTTTGATAAACCCGATAATAGAACAGATCTTCATCGCGAATATCGTGCTTACGAATCGCGCGGTAAAATTGCATGGCCGAGTGACTCACCTCATCGGGTTTGGTCAGCTCTTTTTGTGATACTTTGACATGAAAAACATCCACATTGAGATCACCTATCTGGGTTTGATATTGCTCAAAATCGCCCCGAATGGTGTACTTAATCGGTGTGGTTAAACAGTCCTGATCGGTAATGCATGAGGTGGAGTAAAACTTGCCTCGACTTTGCCCCTCGTACACCAGCGACATGCTGAGATCCGTGCGAACCAATAACTCACCCGCCACCGGAAAATAAATATCCGCATGGTAGTTATGCTCCAGTAGCTCCCCAACCCCTTTATCATCAACAGGTAAGACTACGCGGTTATAGCGGATCCGCTCTTCCATCTTTTTACTAAGTGGAATAAATTCCGCCATACTCAGGCCAGCGGGTTTAGCATCAATCGAAGTGATATTGATGATGCCTTTGCCAGTACAATCCTTGGCATCTAACGCAGGGCATATTGCCATCGAATAGTTTTTACCATCCGTTGACGCAAAGGCACTGAAATAAGGTAAGCCATCGATATGATTGCCTTCTGGGGCTAAATGTTTTTGCCACCACGAGGGGTGTAAATGCTCTTCATCATCGATATACAACACCTGCGCCGTACCTAAGGTGCCACCAATATTCAGGCTGATATATTTATCGGCATTCCATTTCGCGACATGCTTCACCACAGCATGGTGATCGCTCCAGTACCAGATCAAGGTGAGGATCATCCCCAGCATGACGATACCAGCAACCTTAGTCCAAGCAGAGACACCCACAATCGCATCGCGGATAGCATCGGCATCGTTAATCGCCAACATTTTTACATGGGACTGTTCTGAGACATGTAATTGATAACCGCGGCGCGCCACAGTTTTGAGCTGTACCTCGGTATAAGGCTCTAATTTTTTACGTAATGTGCTGATGCATTGGGTCAAAGAGGTTGGTGCGACCACGCGATCTGGCCAGCCTACTTGCAGCAATTCTTCCTTGGTAAAAATGGCATTCGGCGATGACAGCAGCAACACGAGTACGGCGGCTTCTGAAAAAGTCAGGCCGATCTCGGTTCCATGAACATGGTCAACCAGCAGCTTGGCCTGTTCATCTAGCATGAGGTATGAAGTAATTTTATGCATGTTAAGCGCCCAAAACTAAGCCAAAACAATAGACTATGATTGCGCTAACAACGGGCAAACACAGTGAAACTCAGTTTCACCCGAGAGCAACCGTGACTTGTGGCTACCAAATCAAGATGGCTTATTTTACCTTTTAACAACATAAAATACTGTGACTCTACACTCAGTTTACCTATTGTTTTTTAAGCGTAAATTTAAACTAATGCAGGGGTATCTAAACTTCTTGGCGATTAAAAATAACGCAACAAACCAGTAGCAAAACAGTCAACCAGCCCACAAATACACCATACATTAAGGGCAAGCCCATACCCGTTTGGGAAATTAGGGCGAGAGTACTCTTTGCCGATAAGGTATCGGCAGGGTTTGCGAGTAAGTTTAAAGCCCGGAAAAGATCGGTAGGATTGATTAAAATCAATAGGTTAAATAGTTGACGATTCAGTACTTCAGCCATACTGACGAGGGCTGTTAATAGTACCAAATCGTAGACCAACACCAACACAAACCAAAGCAGCAGTAATACACCTAAAGCTTTGGCTTTTTCCCGCACACACAGGCTCACGCAGTAACCTAAGAGTACAAACACTAAGGACAATAAAATTCCGCTACCCATCAGATGAATAAAGCCAATCACTAAGGCCAGCCGTGCGTGTTCGGCTCCAAGGACAAGCAGCAACAAGGCCGTTAAGCCAAATCCCAATAAACAGGCAGTGGCCATCACATAGGCGTGGCCGAGTAATTTGCCACAAACCAAATGCCAACGAGCCAAGGGGTAAGTCAGCAACAACAGCAAGGTGCCCGATTCCCGCTCACCAACAAAGCTATCGTAGCTCAGTAAAATGGCACCCAAAGGTAAAATAAACACCGCGAGCGTGACTAAACCAGAAAAAATTTGCGCGCTCTCAAATACCACTAAACTGCCCGATACTGCGCTGCCCATAAAACTCACACACAGCGAAAGAATCAATAACATACCCGCCATAAGCCATAACCAACGGTTACGCAGATTGTCTTTAAATTCTTTTACCGCAACGGCTTGAATCAATGTCAGCGCCATAGGAGGACGAAAACTCGACAAGCCTTGCTGCTTTTCTAACTGACAGATTTGGCTCATGCCACTAACTCCGAATTAAGGTTTTCTGTACCAGCAAAGGTGTTGCAACTGGACGCGCTCTGGGGGTGAAGATTCGCCATATAACAATGAAAAATATCCTGTAAACTCGGCGGCACAATAGAAAACTCATGGATCTTCAGGGAGTGTAATTGCTGTATCACCTTGGCTTTTAGCGCATCAGGCACCCTTAAGCACACTCGGTCTGAGGCTGAGGGTTCTAACAGTGAGGCGAACAACGCTTGGCTTAGCAACTGCTGATATTGCAGCGGCGTAAAGTGATGCAATTCAATCAGGCTGGGTAGCGAGGTTGCAGCCCTAAGACTGAGCAAATTCCCTGAGGCAAGCATCTGGCCTTGGCCTAAAATCAGCGCGCTATCCATTTGATCTTGCACTAAACCTAACTCGTGGGTACTGATAATAATCGCACAGCCTTGGGCCTTAAGTTGCGCCATTTTTTGATACAAAAAGGCCGATGCCAGAGGGTCGAGCCCGACTGTCGGTTCGTCCAGCAGCAACACTTTAGGATCAGCAAGCACCGCTTGGGCTAAGCCTAAACGTTGGCGCATCCCCTTGGAAAAGGTGCGCAGCCGTTTATCCTTAGCCGCCATCAGGCCAAACTCTTCCAGTAAAAGGTTGACTCGCACAGGTGCAACGCCCTTAAGCTTGGCAAAGTAGCTTAAGAGTTCATGCGCCGTCATATTGTCATAAAAGCTTACATTTTCAGGCAAATAGCCTAAAGATAAACTCGCATTGACCCGCTTGGCTTGTACCTCTTGCCCCTGCACAAATAACTGGCCCGCGCTTGGGGATACCAAGCCTAAAATCATTTTGATCAGCGTAGATTTACCAGCACCATTATGGCCTAGCAGCGCTAAGGTTTGGCCTGTACACACCTCAAAATTAAGATCTTTTACCGCTTCAAACTCAGCATACCGCTTACTCAATCCCACGGCCTTAACAGCCACTTGCCCTTGGGCAGCAGTTTGCTTTGTCATTAATGTCAGTGCCTGTGGATTAATAGCGTTGTTGGTAAAATGGCTCATATTCCATCTCCCTCTGTGGTCAGTCGCATTAAGGGGAAACTATCACTCACACCGCTGACACTCGTTGGCTGAAACTGCCGCTCTACCCAACGCAGCAGCAATACCACCGGGCTTTCCATCAGTAGTTTCGCCTCGGGATAGAGCCAAAATAGCTTGTCTAAATTGTCGTTAGGTCTGTGGGTAACATCCCCCACTCCGTCGCCATTAGCATCCCAGCCGCGGTATTCAGACCAGTAATTGCCCTGCCCCTGATAACTCCACTCCAGCTGCGCCTCGCCGACGTACTTAACTTGGGTCTGATTGGCCAAAATACGATTATGCCAAAGGCGGTTTGCTTCACCGCCCATCGCCATGCTGATCCCAGTATCACTGTGACTAAATTCATTATCTTGAATGCGATTATTCTGCGCGGCGTAGATAAAAATGCCCTTGCCTTCGTTACCGAGTTCTACCGAACCTTGGGGATGCTTCACGTCTGTAGCGATATTCGCCTGAATATGAGAGTCGTTGGTGATATTGAGCAGAATGCCAAAGTCCCGCGCTTGGCTGACGCGATTATGGTGCAGGTAGATTTGTTGTGAATTCATCAATGCGTAGCCGCCGTCGACGCTAATCGCTTGATTGTTTGAGGCTTCATCACCTCGGGTATACATGTAGTGGATGCCGTATTGAAGCTTAGCGAATTGATTATGGTGAATTTTGCTGTCCGTCACCGACTCGAGATATACCCCATCGCGGACAAAGATAACATGATTTTGTTGCACATCGGGCGCGGTCACATGCTTAAGGAAAATCCCATCGCCCCTGTCCAAGACATAGATGGCGCCATTGCCACTGATGCTATTTTCAAGAATGCGGGGCGATGCGAGTTGTTCGCCATAAATCCCAAAGCCATCACCGACGAAACGATTGCCCTTGATTAGCACCTCGTCAGCCCCAGGCAGCAATAAAATGCCTGCATCGTGATAGTAAAGATCCCGCCCCCAATGGCGGATATTGAGTCCTTCGACAATCACTTTGGGTGCAGTAATGGTGAGGGCGCTGCCTTGGCGTAGGGCATCGAGGGTCGCGCCCGCTTCGGCCTTAATATGAATGGAGCGGGTGACACTGAAATTACCTTCATACACTGCGGTATCAAGTACGAGTGTGTCACCGTCCTGCGCCTGCGCCAATGCTTGGGTTAAAGAGGCAGTATCTTTAACCCTTAACTCCTGCGTCACACCGATAAAGGATAAGGTGCAGAGCCAACAGAGGAGCAATAAACGCAGCATGATCAATCGCCTACTTATCGCCAGCGAGTAATTCGAGAGTGATATCTTCAAAGGTTAATACGCGTCCACCGTATTCCTTTGCAAAGGCTTCGGCGGCGGCTTTAGTACTAAAAGGTGCGACGGCTGGCCCCATCACGGCTTTTTTACTGGTGCCGTAAACATAAAATGCGCTGGCGGCATCGATAAAGGCGCCATCGTCAGGCTGTTCCCAATCGGTTGTCGCGGCGTCATGCACCATCATGTAAGCAATTTGTCTTTTATTTTCAGGCTGTAAGGCAAAGTTAAACATATCGCGGCTAGAGCAAAACTTAGGCACCATCTTCTCGGCCTTAAGGTGTACTTGCCCCTTTGGTCCAGGGTATTTAGTGATCACCATACCGCATAGGTGGCAACGATCATGCTCGTGGATCATCTCGGCTTTGTGTTGGTGATCGGTCGCTTCGCTCTTATTGCAGCCTAATAACAAAGGAGCGAGTAGTAACAACCCAAAGAACTTTTTCATACTGTTAATCCTTTGAAAAATATCAACGCCTCGCCAAGGCACCTTGCAGGGACAGACCTCTTGCGACGAGGGTTGATAAAAAAATGGTTCATCAAAGGCCGAGGCCTTAGTACATCGTTAAATCGCGTAGTTTTGGCCCGCTAACAGGATAAAGAGTCGTAGACACATCATCCCCACTACCGCACACATTCCCGACATATAAAACGCTTTGGCCGAATGGCTAAAATGTTTACCCGTCGCAAAGTTCAGTAGCAGTGGCGCGGCAAAGCCGATACCCACAACACCAATCCAGAATACGCTTGCCCACACACCTTCATGGAAGGCGGCAAAAGCAAATTGACCACCGGCATTACCCGTTAATAGTGCTGTCGCGATCATGAAAATAAACATGGCTTCGGCAAACATAATGGGCCACTCAGCGCCGTGCAGGATCTTCATTTCGCCGCTGTGCAGGGGCTCTTTAAATAACCACACCGCCAGCATTTTGGCTGAAGCGCCACCCGCGGATAGACCCGAGGCAATAAACAGCGCAGGGAGTACCGAGGTGTTGATCAGCGGGAAGCGGATCAGCGCAGAAATCAAGAAGCCTGTGTAAGCACACACTGATAACGCCAGTATTAAAACGAGCGCTTCCATTGGGCGTCTAAAGCCTTTTAACTTGGCAATAATCGGCGCTAAAAACTTCAATTGTGGGATGGCCATCAGCTCTTTTTCGAGGGCTAAAAGTGCTACCACTGCCACTAACGGGATATATACCGACAGCGCAATAACACCAATCGACATCACAGAATTTAAGTTATAAAACACCAAAATTCGCCAGAAGAATAAGGGGTTAGTCAAGTCGAGTACCAGACATAACATCCCTAAGCTTATGGTCACAAAGGACAGCAAGGTCGCGGCTTTTAAGAAGGCGGTATTTTCAACCTGGCCTAGGTAAAAACGCAGCGCCAGCGCAATGGTTAACGCCCCGCCCGAAATCCCCGCGAAAAATAAATACACTGCAATCGGCCAAGGCCAAGCAACGCCTTGGGATAAGCCGAGGGTAAATTCCATACTGGTATCCATATTTACACTCCCAGTTTGACGATTGGTATGTAACGTAAGCTCGGCTCAGTACCAAACTGCGGCTTAATCCGCACTGAGTCTTTTACCGCCAATAACTTACTCACATAGGACTGAGGATCATTGGCATCACCAAAGATCAGCGCGTCGTACTTACAGCTCTGCACGCAGGCGGGTAGCTCGCCCTTAGACAGCTTGCTATGCAAACAGAAGTCACAGTTATCCGCCACATCCGTCTCTTTGTTGATGTAACGAGCGTTGTAAGGGCAAGCACCAATACAGTACTTACAACCCGCACATTTGCTCGCATCCATAGTCACGATGCCCGTTTTCGCGTCGCGGTGCGCCGCGCCCGTTGGACAAACAGTGACACAGGGGGCGTTTTTACACTGCTGGCAGGAAACCCGCACAAACTTACGCTCACAGTCGCAACTCATCTTGCCGCAATGAGGGCAGGCTTGGCCTTCAACACGACCACTTTGCTGCTCAAGGATCACCCGAGAAACACCCGCGGGTAAGTTGTTTGCTTGGTTACAGGCGGTTTTACAATCACCACAACCGACACATTTATTTTGGTCAAACACCATGACGTAATGGGACTTATGGGCGCTGTCAGCATCTTCTTTGACCGAACAACCCGCTAAAGGTGTTAACATCAAAGAGCACATGCCAGCGCTTTTAAGGAACCTCCGTCTCTCTATATTTTCACTCACAACATCCTCCATCTATCGGTTTTATACCGACGTTTTTATTTATATCGTTATCGTTCCTACATGCCTGAAAATGGCTAGCGACTTGATTAATATCCACTTTCATTCAATTTGCTTTGGGCCTTGCCAATGGCGTTTAAAATGGCCTCACGATTAATCTCTGCCGTTGGCTGTGACAGTAGTGCCTGCCAATGGTCTATCGCCTCTTGGTAACGCCCATGAAGATACGCATCGGTGGCCTGTAACATGCGGGTCTGCGGCTCAAAGGGCGCAAACGCCAAGATCTGTGCAATCAGCGCTTGGGTTTGCGGCGTCATTTGGCGACCATCGCGGTAATAGAGTGCATTCGCTTTAGCGCCGAGCACCTCGGCATCCTCTCCCACCAACGCAAGCAACTTGTCCAAGGTCTGCACCGCATCGCTATATAAACCACCCGCGCTATAGGCCTGGGCAAGTGACATCAATGCCAGCGGGTTTTGTGGTTGATCGTCCACCAGGCGAACGGCTTTGGTAATGTCGGCTGCCACTAAGTAGTCAATATGTTCATTGACTATGCCCTTATCCCAATCCTGATAACGCCCCGTTTGGCTGTAGATAGCGAGCGTCATGGCAAGCAATACACCACTGCACAGCACTGGCAACCCAGGGGAGACTAAAGGCAGCCCCGCAACGGTTTGCTGTTGATTTAAGCGTGCGTGTTGCCAAAATATCCAAGCAACAAATCCGCTTAATAGGAGTGCGATGGTGAACCCTAAACTTGCCATACCTAACCTCTTTGCTTGCCGCTCCAAGCTTATGACTGAGCGAACAAAACCGAACGCTCAGTCCCCGATGTTTGCTCTTAGTGAGCAGGCATCATGCCCATCATGCGGGCTTCTTTTTTCTCACTTGGCTTTTCGATATTTTTCAGTTCGATTTCAAAGATCAAGGTAGATTGCGGTGGAATTTCACCCACAAATTCATTGCCATAGGCTAAGTTTGCTGGGATAACAAAGCGGTATTTAGAGCCCATTGGCATCAGTTTTAAGCCTTCTTCCCAACCAGGGATTACCGTCATTAAGGCAAAACGCGTAGGGTCTTTGCGGCCAACGGTATTTTCAAATTCAGTACCATCGATAAGCTTGCCAACGTATTCAACGGTGACCACATCCTCAGGATTAGGTTTGTTACCAGTTCCTTGGGTTAACACTTCATATTGCAGGCCGGATTCGGTCACAATCACGCCAGCTTTCTTTTTGTTTTCAGCAAGAAAGGCTTCACCCGCCTTGGTATTTTCAGCAGCTAATTTTTCAGCGTTGGCTTTTCTCACTTGATTTAATTCTTCGGCGCGTTGATTAAGATACGTCACCACTTCTTCATCGGTTAATTGCTGTTGTTTTTTCAGCGCGTCCACAAAACCTTGAACCACTAAGTCCACATTCACTTCTGCACCCAGTTCTACTTGGTTATAAACCTGGCCAGAAATGTAGTTACCGACAGAGGCACCGATACTGTAAGACGCTTTATCTGCATCGGTTTTAAGGCTTGGGGCGGCAAAGCTCGCCATAGACACAAACAGTGCGGCGCAGGTCGCCACTGTGATGGTTTTTGGGATAAAAGACGTTGGCATAGATGTTTTCATTTTATGTTCTCTACAATTTAGCCCTAGGGCTTGGTGCGTTAGCCGAAAACGTATGGACATTGCCCATAACCGATTAATATATTTATTTGATTACTAGGGTTTTTCTGTTGCTCTTCCAGACATGCGCCAACCGAAAATGCCATCGGCCATATGGCGTACACCGGTGTAACCTAGCTTCATGGTTTCCCGTGCCGCCATGTTGCTGGCGGTACAAAGGCGGTTAGCGCAATAAAACACCATCACCGCATCTTTATTCTTTGGAAGTAACTCTCTCCAATTTTGAACATTGAAAAAAACCGCCCCGGGGATAAAACCTTCCGCCCAGATTTCCAGCGTGTTTACGTCGAAAAAATAAACCCCTTGCTTACCGACTAAGGTCTCTGCTTCCCGCATGGAAATAGGATTCAACTGAATTTCGTTATAGGGTGCTTCAGAAATATCAGAACCGCCCCCTGCAATGGCTGGAAGGCTGATGCCACCCAAGCTCAGTGCCATTAAGCCGCCTATCAGGCTTTGTCGGATCACGTTATTCATTATTTGGCCTCGTATATTCCCCGGCACGGATGTGCCGGGGACAAGTTAGACTCGAGTCGAACTAGATTTTCTGTGCGCTCAGACCTTTACCATCGATAATGGCTTGGGCTTGAGTGACATAGGTTAAGGCTGCATCGAGACGTTTCAGTGAGTAAGTTGGGCCGTGCGCACCCCATGAGCCGTCAGCCTTGATCAGGCGAACAACATCTTGGGCTTTGTCGGTCAACATCAGCACTTGAGTCTTGTCTTCTACCGACAGCTTGGTGACTTCTAACAGCTTGTCGATACGGGCAAGGGCTTGTTCTACTTGGGCAAAAGTTTCTTTAACTGGTTTTTGCCACTTTTGAACTTCACCGTAGATTTCCATCTGGTCTTCAAAGTGCAGACCCACTTCAAGTTCAGATTGGAACTGGCTGTGACAACCTTTGTTTTCCACTACATCGTGGTCTGAAGCCGAAGTACGGGCACAGGTCCACATTAGGTCGAGGTAGTTGTAGCCGTTTTCATCTTTCGCCACAGTCCAACCTTTGGTCGTCGCATCGCGAGACTTACCTTCTGGTGGGTTAAGGGTCTTACGCAGTGGATCGACATCAATCTTCCACATGTGTGACTTACGAACGTTGTCGAAGCCCGCCATATCTGGGAATTGGATCGCAGTGAAGTTTTCACAGCTTCCCATGTTTGGCATGTGACAGCTTTGGCAAGTTTGGTTGCTGTGGGTGTTAGTGTTCTTAGCAATCTCGGCTTGAGCCGTATGACACTCAGTACACTCTTTGATGATTTTTGGTTTAGTAATGCCTGACTTCCAATCACCATCGGTCACTTCGTGAGGATCGTGACAGGTTGAACAACGCATACCTTTGTCATAGTGAGCAGAGGCAAACATTTGTGAACCTTCAGTACCGCAAGATGGGCAAGAAGATTTCATCTTCACGTTGAAGGCATATTCCAGCTTCTCTTTACCCTGTGGCGTTTCAGCTAACTCTTCAACAAAGTTGAAGCGTTGGTGACAACGTTCACAGTTAGATGGCATACCGCCACCAATACCGCCGTCTAAGTGGCCGCCTGCGCCATGACACTCTTCACAGGTAATCCCTTTAGAAATCGTGTGTTTTTGCAGCTCTTTCGGGTTACCTAAAGCAGCGAAGAATTCATCTTTCGTTTGGAAGTCAAACTTGAAGCTATGGCACATTTCGCAATAGGAGCTAGCAGGTTGGAATAGGAATTCCTTCTCATACTTAGCGCCGTATGAGCTCATGCCCCATTGGTGTGAACCGCTGGTACCAAAATCTTCCATTTTGACGGGGAAACTTGGAATAGCTTTGTTAATTTTTGCAGCCATTTCAGGAGTTAACCACTCAGCCCAACCGCGGGAGAATTGGTTACCACCAGCGACCATAGTACCAGTGCCATCTTTCAACAGACCGTCTTTCACATGGTAAGTACCGCGCACTAGGTAGGCGTCGATAAAACCATATTTAGTACGTGGCGTACCCACAGTCGCGTAGATAGCGTCTGGCGTAATACCCGATGGCAGAATCGTGGTATCTTTGGTGGTATACATGGTTTTTTTCAGGTCGTTATCGACTTCTGGATGTTCGCCAGGGAAGCGAATCGTCTTAGAGTGACGTGAACGTCTCCATTTTTCGTATTGCGGGCCATGACACTCACCGCATTTTTCTGGGCCCACAAACTTGTTCGGGAAATCTAAAATCGATTTTGCCCCTAAACGGTATTGCAGTGCTTTTGGACGCTGACCATCGTTATAAGAACTATAACGTACAGCGGTGCCATCAGTTGAGTTCACTTCTTTACTGTGTTTACTGTAAGCAACACTGTCACCACCGTGTAAATATTCTTCACCACGATCACTGACTTTATAAGTGCCTTTTAAACGACCTTCTGCGTCATATTTAAAAACTGGGTGATTTTCAAATAGAAAATCAAACAATTCTTGCTCTTGAACAATATAATCCTGCAGTGTTTTAACACCACGGGATTTCTCCATTAAATTTTCATTTAAATTGGGGTTAGCCAAGATATCTTGAGTATAGTGAGTTTGTTGTTTATTACCCACACCAGGGACCACTTTACCATCCGATTTAGCATCGGATGCGATTGTGGTAGCGCTTACGGCAGAACCTAAACAAAACAGCACGCCTAAGGCTGTTTTGGTTTTCCATCGCTTCATCATTCACTCCTAATTTATCATTAGTTTTATATTTTCCACTGAACCTAACTGTTCACTGAACGACATAAACAATTGACCAGTGACGGCATAATGAATGAGAGAAAAAGCAAAAAATCTGCGCTAGAGCACATTAAATTTTGATTCAGAAATCAATAGAGATAAAAATCAAAAAACACATACAAATCATAAATTTGATAAAATTTTATTAGTGATTTTTTAGATTTTAAATCTGTTTTTTTAGATCTAAAAAAACCTAAAAATAGCTTTGACTTTTCAAAAAGAACCAAAGCCACAAATGACGATTTTAATACCGAGGCAGATCACATTCCTTCCGTTAAAACTCAGTTACCCTGCAAGCCAATCGTGGAATGGGTAAAGACTTCACATCTAACTTACCTAGATAAAAACAAATAAGTCTGTACCGATTAACCGCTAAAAAGTAACCTCTCATTAATTTCAGTATTAATGTAAATCGATAACTAATGCCATGCAGGAAATATCAATGATAAATATGATTCCAGAAATAGGGCACATATTGCTAATCATGAGCACTGTTTTTGCATTATTGTCGGCAACGAATCATTTAATTGGTAGCTACCGGAATAACTTTTACCTAATCCACTTTGGCAATAAATTATTTTACGCACTATTTATTACCTTATGTGCCGCACTGTGTAGCTTAATATTTAGCTTTATTAGCGATGATTTTTCAGTCGCCTATGTTGCCAACCATTCTAATAGTCAACTCGCTGTGGGCTATAAAATTGCGGCCGTGTGGGGCAGCCATGAAGGCTCAATGTTATTTTGGGTATTCGCCATTGCCCTGTGGGGCGCAGTGATCAATTGGCGCCAAGCAACGAATAAGGTTAATCTCGATAGTGCCAGTTTACAGGCTGATAAGGCTTACTTTGGCAGAGTCCTCGCTATTTTGGCCTTAGTGATCCTCGGCTTTAATTTGTTTTTACTCTTTACCTCCAATCCCTTTGCCCGCTTGCTACCAAATATTCCAGTCGAAGGGCGCGACCTTAACCCCATATTGCAGGACATAGGCTTAATACTGCATCCACCTATGCTGTTTTTGGGTTATGTCGGGCTAACGGTTTGCTTTGCTGCAGCGCTAGCATCGTTACTGGGAGGAAAGTTACCGACTCGCCACCTCGAATACATGCGCCCTTGGGTGCTATTGGCGTGGATTTTCCTCACAGGGGGCAATGCCTTTGGTTCTTGGTGGGCTTATAACGAACTGGGCTGGGGCGGTTGGTGGTTTTGGGATCCCGTTGAAAACGCGTCATTTATTCCTTGGCTGGTTGCGACAGCGCTGGTGCATTCTTTAGTGCTCACCCGAAAAACACAGGGCTTTACCCTTACCACACTGTTTTTATGTTTATTAGCATTCTCCCTCAGTTTGTTAGGCAGCTTTTTGGTGCGTTCCGGTATCGTGCAATCGGTACATGCCTTTGCTGCTGACCCAACCAGAGGTATGTCAATCCTATGTTTATTAGTGCTTTTTGTTGGTGCGGCCCTATTTATTTTTGCGATAAAAGCCCCCGCACTGAGACGAGAAGTCACCCATGCTCTATTAAGCAAAGAGACCTTATTACTGCTTGGGGTGATCGTGCTGGTAGTCGCGGCTTTTTCCGTACTACTTGGCACCTTTTATCCCCTGATATATGAGCTGTTAAACCTAGGTACTTTGTCGGTGGGCGCACCTTATTTTAATGCGATTTTTGTCCCATTGACCTTTATCGCTGTCGTCTTAATGGGCCTCGCCCCGCTACTCAATTGGGGGCAATCCACCCACAAACCACTCAAGGTATTGGCTGTCCCCACTGTAGCCATTGCCATTATTGCAATAGTGCTGGGTTATCAAACTAAAGGCGATGGCGCATTATTCCTCGTTATTGGCAGTGCCAGCGCGTTATTTTTATTGTTATGCCTTGGTTTGAGTCTAAAGATGATACTCAAGCCACCACGCGGCGCTCCAGAGCGCTTACCCACAGCACGACCAATCCAGCCGTCAGCATCAAAGCGCGCAAGGGTCGCCATGATGCTCGGACACTTCGGGGTTGTAGTGACGATTATCGGCGCAACATCGGTGTCTTTTTTCGAGCAGGAAGCCCTGCTACGAATGGGGCCAGGCCAAGGTAAACCGTTAGCGGATTATGTGCTGGTGTATGAGAGTACCGAGCAAGTTGAGAGCCAAAGTTTTACTGCTATTCAGGCCAATATCAGTGTACGCGATGCCAAGCAGGACGATCGAGTACTGGGCTATATCCAACCACAAAGACAAACCTTTAAAAGCAATGGTATGGAGATGTCCCACGCGGGCATCGACCACGGTTTTTGGCGCGATATTTACGTCTCAATGGGACTGCAACTGAGCGACACTGAGTACCTGATCCGCATTAGCTATAAACCATTAGCGACTTGGATTTGGCTAGGCGCCATGTTGATGATGCTCGCAGGAGCAATCGCAGCGTGGCCCGTCAGACAAGTTCGCCATGTTGAACACACAGAAGCACTGAGGGCAGCAGGTACCCCTCAGCTAGGGAGACTGTAACCCCATGAATCCATTATTTCGCTCCCCCTATTTGAGTTTATTGTTTTGGTTGTTGTCACTCATCCTCTGTTTTGGCGGGACAACCTTTCTCGCTACAGCACAGGAAAGCTCGGATATGGGCACATCCTATCAGCAACAGGCAATAGCGATCAGCAAAGTACTGCGCTGCCCGATGGCGACCAACCAAACCTTATTCGAGTCGCAGGCACCTATCGCCCATGAGCTCAAAGGGCAAATTTTTTCGCTGCTTGAACAAGGCTATAAACGGGATGAGATCCTCGATTTTATGGTGCAGCGCTACGGTGAAAAAATCCGTTATCAGCCGGAATTAAAACCCTCAACACTGGCGCTTTGGCTAGGCCCACTGGCGTTATTAATCATAGGGTTAGGCTTAGGTCTTACCCTGATAAAACGCAAGTCACCTTACGCTAACAACGCGACTCGCTCAGTTTGAATATAAGGATAACCCCATGAAATCATCCACAGCCAAGCTCACCCTCCTTTGCACTTCATTGCTGCTGAGCTGCGTCGTGCAGGCCCATTCTCTGCAAAACAAACTCTATGACACTGGCGAAGCAATTCCAAAACCACGAGTCATGACGGGCTTTATTGAGATGCAACATGCCCGCGGGATACCCGAAGTGCCTTTTATGGATGAAGCAGGGCAAGCACAAAGCCTCAAGCAACATCAAGGTAAGCTTACGCTAGTAAACCTCTGGGCAACCTGGTGTGTCCCTTGTTTAAGGGAAATCCCCGAGCTGCAAAAATTACAACAGCAATTTGCCGATAAAAAAATCGCTATTGTGCCAATTTCAATTGATGAAGAGATAAAAGAAGTACGCCCGTTTCTTAATCAGCATGGTTTTAATCAATACAGCACTTGGCTCGACCCCAACAAAAATATCGAGCAGATCATTCCTGCCAATGTGGTTCCTGCGACTTATTTATTTGATGCAAAAGGTAATCTTGTTGGATTTGTTCGTGGCTATTTAGATTGGTCTGACAAAGAGGTTGCCCCTTATTTGGATAAGCTGATCGCCAAATACGCGCAATAAGCCGTTAACCCAGCGGTCAATGACGAGGTCTTTAGTGACTTAGTCCGTGCCTGTTAATCAAATCTCCATTCGGTGTCCACCCTAATCTTTGCCGAAACCCGCTGCTCCCCGATTTGGCAGCGGGTATTTTTTACTTCAAGGCCAGCACACTTTGTATTCTGCGCCACCTTTCTTTAGAATTGCCGCAGTTATCCATAAATCGATTTCACCAATCTATTTGTAAAACCTATTGATAAAATCTAAGGCACTCCGATGAAACTCAGCTGTTTAACACAACCTATTTATGACCACTTGTATCGTGATATCAGTGAGTTTCGCAGTACCTTCGACCTCGCCGTCAACGATGCCAGCTCATTGGATGATAAGGCTGACACCTTACATACTTCGCTGATTATTGAAGAGTTAACTGAACTTGCCGAAGCCGATAGCCGTATCGAACAAGCCGATGCGATTGTCGATTCAGTGTATGTGTTGATGGGGCGTTTAGTGCACTTAGGCGCCGAGCACATGCATGACAAATTAGAAATCAGCTACCTTATCGACTTGCTGCTGTGTGTCGCCAAAAACCGTGAAATTGACTTTATCGCCTGCTGGGACGAAGTCCATTCGAGCAATATGAGCAAAGTGTGCCGCAACGAGCAAGAGCTAGCCGAAACCATTGCTTTTTATGCCGAGCAAGGCGTTGACATCGTCGGCAGTAAAAAGGGCGAATTTATCATCGCCAAATGCGCTAAAGATGTAGAAATGGCCGGTAAAGTCGTGCGCCAAGGCAAGGTATTAAAGTCGGTGTACTATCGCCCAGCGGATTTAACTCAGTTAGTAAAAGCGTAAAACCGCAAACCTAGGCTGCAAAGCATGCAGCCTAGGCATCTTCCCTTAGTCCGACGTGTCTTGCTCAGCATCCTTTCGGTATTCCAAAATATCCCCCGGCTGACAGGCTAAGTATTCACAGATACTCGCCAAGGTATCAAAACGCACCCCTTTGACTTTGCCCCGTTTAAGCAAGGACAAGTTAGCCTCGGTAATGCCTACTGCCTTGGCAAGCTCTTTAGAACTCACCTTTCGCATCGCCATCATGACGTCTAAATTAACGATAATATTCAAGATCAAACAAACTCTTTGTTTTCCGCCTCATAATCGCGGGCGGCTTTAAGCAAATACACGATAAGCAACATCAATAAAATCGTAGTGATATTGCCAAAATCAAGCACTAATTCGATGCGACCATCCTCAAAAAATGACTGATGATAATAGCCTATGCCTAAGTTTTGTAGCATTTCAAACACTAAAGCGGCGGCTTTCAGCCATACGAGCCACAAGTAACATTTCATACTCTCATCACTGAAAAATAACCCCCGTTGATAGCAGGATAAGAGCCGCTGTAGCCAATAAACACCGACTAAAAATGATATAAATAATGGGGTTAGCATGACGAGCAACAGGTTTCGGTTAGCGTTCGGCAAGTTCCACAGTTCGAGGAACTGGGAATTACTGGTATTGAAGCGGATCTCATCATAGGCCCAATAGCTATAAAGCAGATGGGCGATAATCGCCACAGCAGACAAGAGCACCAGCCAGCGACAAAAGCCACTGATTTTTATTAATTTTTTAAAATTTTGATTCATCCACTCACCCAAACATCATCCCAAGCCGTTCATAGCGAACGAACACCAGTATAATCCTTCGACAAAAAATATTACAAAGAAATATAATTTTATTGTTTTACGATAATTAATTTTCGTATTAGCATAATGTCAATTTTCCTAAACTAAGGTTACGACAATGCAAAAATGTCCTTTTACGAGTCAGTTATGCAGTGCTGCCATTGCCGCCGCACTGCTGCTGACGGGTTGCACTACGGCGGATGTTCGCAACGAGCAACCTCAAGTTGCCGCGACGCAGCAAACCGAGGCGCCGCTCATTCCTATCGAAAACTTCTTCAATGAGCAAAGCATTCGCCATCTAAAAATGTCCGACGATGGCAAGTGGCTTGCCTTTGTGAAGGAGTACCAAGGAGCCAGCAATATCTTCCTGATGGCCGATAAGGCCGACCTTGCCAGTGCCACACCACTGACCAAATCGGTAGAACCCATCCGCGCCTTCGAATGGTCCGCCAAGGGTAATGACTTATTCTTTATGAAGGACAAAGGCGGTAACGAAAATACGCAAATTTATAAGCTGAGTTTTGAGGAAAAAGCCGGCAAGATCACCGCCAAAGAGCAGCGCTTAACCCATAAGGACGATGTGCAATATAGCGTGCTCGAGCAGGTAAAAGACAATCCCGATTTGTTGGTTGTTCAAGCCAACCACGACGATTCGAGCCGCATGGATATTTATCTGCTCAATATCAACGACGGCAAGTTAACCCCTATCCTGAAGAACGAGCATAGCTTTACTCAGGTGAAGTTTAACAAGCAGGGTCAACCTGTGATTGCCAGCAGCAGTAATCTCGATAACACCAATGCCTTGTATGTGCTGATCGACGGTAAGTGGCGCAAGATCATTCAAAGTGCCAAGGGTGAGAGCATCGATATTCTTAAAGTGAATGATGCCAAAAAACTCGCCTATATCAGCGCAAATATCGGCGATCGCGATAAACAGGAATTGCTGAAAGTCGATCTGATGACGGGTAAATATGAAACCATTCACAAGGATCCCGATAACGAGGCCGACGTCTTTGGGGTACAGTTTAGCGACGCGGGTGAGCCCTTAGCGGTTGGTTACTATGGTGGACGCTTACGGGTTTATCCCTTAGATACCGAGTTTGCTCGTCATTGGGATGTGATTAATCGTCATTTTAATCAAGATGTTGAAATCACGATTGGCGAGATGAACGAGAAAACCAATCTGTGGCAAATTCATGTCGCCAGCGACCGAGCCGCAGGCGCTGACTATCAATACAATGCCACCACGGGGGATATCCACCTGTTAGTGGATATTCCGGCCAGCATTCCAGCGGATCAACTCTCGCCACGCCAATCGATTGTGTATACCGCACGGGACGGCGTGAAAATCCAAGCGTATTTAACGCTACCGAAAGGCAAACAGACTCAGCTACCGACCATTATCCTGCCCCATGGCGGCCCTTGGGCACGGGATTTTTGGACGCTCGACTCGGGCTACTTCCACGCCATTGCCCAGTTCTATGCCAACCGTGGTTATGCCGTATTACAACCTAACTTCCGTGCCTCGACGGGTTTCGGTAAGAAGTTCTTAAACTTAGGCAACCGTAACTGGGGGATTGGCAGCATGCAGCACGATCTCACCGATGGTGCCAATTACTTAGTCGAACAGGGTATTGCCGATAAACAGCGTTTAGGGATCTTCGGCGCCTCCTACGGTGGTTATGCGGCACTGTCTGGCGCGACTTTTACACCTGACTTGTACCATGCAGTGATCGCCTATGTAGGGCCATCGAGCCTAGTGACACTGATGAATTCCTTCCCCGACTACTGGCGTCCCTATTTAGGTCAATGGTTTGAGTCGGTTGGCGACCCGCAAATTGCCGAGCAGAAGCAAGATATGGAAAATCGCTCGCCAATTAACTATGTCGATAATATCAAGGCGCCATTGATGCTGATCCAAGGGGCAAACGATCCACGCGTCACGCAAATTGAGTCGGATAATATCGCCAAGAAGATGTATCAAAAGTCTTTACCCGTTAAGTACGTACTGGCAAAAGACGAAGGACATGGCTTTAGTAAACGTGCCAACAAGCTAGCCTCGATTGTCGCCACCGAACAGTTTTTTGCTGAGCATTTAGGTGGGCGTGTCGACACCAATGTGAATCCTGAAATTCTAAAACACTTAGACAGCTTGAACGTCGATATCAGTAAGCTCTAAACTTTTGCCGCCTTTACCAAGGAAGAGAAAGGCGGCAAACTAGCCTAGATTTTATACATAAGCTCACCTTCAGCCCTCAAGATCATGCCGGATAACGAGCAGAAAACCGCAACAATCTATACTTAAAGATGAAATATTTCAGTTGGTTAGGGATAAATAATGAATCCAGCAAAGGTTGTCAGAACCCAAGTAAAACAATTAACGGATTTACCGAATATTGGTAAAGCGAGCGCGGCGGATCTACGTCTGCTCGGCATAGAGACGCCAGTGCAATTGCTTGGGAGAAATCCCTATGAAATGTATCAAACCCTGTGTGACAAAACGGGGCAAATCCACGATCCCTGTATGCTCGATGTGTTTATTTCGATTACCCGCTTTATGGCGGGCGACGATCCTCAACCTTGGTGGTTTTATACCGAGGAGCGCAAACAAGCACTCACTCACCCTTAATTTGAATGGCCGTGTTCCTGCGGTGATTCAAGGGATTCAGTTACAACCGAACTATCAGGGTCATCCCTTAACCATTCGCGCCAGATAGCGACTAACAGCGCCATCAACACGGGGCCGACAAACAGACCCACAAAGCCCATGGTTTTCACTCCACCAATCAAGCCGAAAAAAGTCGGTAAGAAAGGCAGCTTAATAGGCCCTCCAACCAGATTAGGGCGCAGGGTTTTATCGACGATAAACAGCTCGATACTGCCCCAGAGGAATAACCCTACCCCAGCGGTCATATCGCCAGTGCCGACTAAATACAGTGAGATCAGGGTAAACATGGTTGGCGCGCCGCCTGGCACTAAGGCCATAAAAGCAGTCAACACCCCAAAGGCCACGGCCGAAGGCACGCCAGCAATCCAGTAGGCAATCCCCAGCACTATGCCTTCACCGATGGCGATAAGCGTCATGCCGATAACGGTTGAACTTACCGTCGCGGGCACCACGCGGGAAAAGCGATACCAGCGGGCGGGTAGAATACGCTCACCGACAATATCAATCTGCTTCGCCACCGACGCGCCATCTTTATATAAGAAAAACAAGGTGATCAGCATAAACAACAAGGTCAGCAGCAAGCCTAAAGTATTCCAGCCCAATTGCAGCACCCAACGGGAAATGCCTGTCAAATTTTGTCCGCTAATTGCACTGACTATCTTGCCCAGTTCATGGGGTTCACCGATAAACTGTTGCCATTGCTGGGTAAACCACGCACCAACCCAAGGTAAATCCTTAATCCAAAGGGGAACGGGCGCGCCATGCTGGTTAGCATACACCAACCATTCAGCCCATATCCTAATCTCTTGTAAAGCATAGGAAAAAACAAATATCAGCGGTGTAATTAGCCCGACAATAATCAAAACTAACGCGATAGTGGCAGACAGCGCCGAGCGACCACCGCATTTAACCAATAATTTTTGATACAGCGGCCAACTGGAGAAGCAGACGATCAGGGCGGCCAAGGCGGGAACTAAAAAATCGATAAAAAAGAAAACACCAGCACACAGCAATAAAATCAATAGGGTACGACCCACCGCAGCATTACTGATAATCTGTGCCATCCACATACTCCCACAATAGAATCCAACAACAAGGTGAAAAACTCGGCAGAGTGCCAAGCAACAACCAGCCTTTGGGTCTTCCCCATTCTGTTAGCCAGTTTATTGCGCAGTGCTTTCCATGGGCAACGACATTTAACAAAAGCGTGAGTAGTGTATCAGTGGTGCTTGCATCCCCAAAGGTATTCGAATGTCTCGAAGGCCAAATGGCTGAAAATCCTTATGGCGCGGCCTTGAGCATTGGAATTAACAGTGGATGCAGGCTTTGCACCTGTAACTATTTATTGGATATTAAACCCAAAGCCTAAAGCCAATTGCCGTGTCAGTTCGGCTGCGGGAATGTTTTGGCAACCACTGGCATTTTGCCCGCACCACAGCGGACTAAAATCGCCACATCCTTGCCGCTCCGCCGCCGTCCTTAAGCCTGTAACCGCTGAGGATGCCAAGGGGAAATCCGGTACAGCCTCATTCATCGGCCCCATTTCAGCCATAAAACGGTTTACTATGCCGCGAGCGGGTCGACCAGAAAATAAATTAGTCAGCGCCGTATGTTGCGCGGCATCACTTTGCAACGCCTCACGATGGATTGCACTGGTATTGCACTCAGGGCAGAGCAAATAGGCCGTCCCCACTTGCACGGCCGAAGCGCCCATCGTCATGGCTGCGCGCACTGTGGCTACATCGACAATCCCGCCAGCGGCAATCACCGGAATCTCCACCGCCGCAATCACCTGCGGTAATAGACTAAAAGTGCCGAGCTGCTCGGTTAAATTCTCGGATAAAAAGTTCCCTCGGTGCCCACCCGCCTCAAGGCCTTGGGCAATAATCGCATCGGCGCCGTGGGCCTCAAGCCAGAGTGCTTCCTCGACGGTTGTCGCCGTAGAGATAACTTTTGATCCCCAAGCTTTAATTTCCAGCAGCAATTCTTCATCGGGCAAACCAAAATGAAAACTCACCACCTCGGGCTTAAATTTGGCTAACACCTCGGCCTGTGACTTGCTGTAGGGTGTACGCTGGGCGCCAGCAGGCTGCACACTTGAGTCGAGATTAAATTCCGCAAAATAGGGGGCTAACTGTTCGAGCCAAGTCGCTTGCTTGGCCGCCTGTGGCAGAGGCTCGCTATGGCAAAAGAAGTTCACATTGATAGGTTTAGTCGTGTTAGCTCGGATTTCGGTTAACTCAGCTTCAAGCGCCTCGAGGGATAACATGGCGCAAGGTAATGAACCTAAACCACCCGCCTCAGACACGGCGATAGCAAGCGTACTGCCTTGCACTCCTGCCATAGGCGCTTGAATAATCGGAAATTCAATCCCAAATAATCGTGTAAGTCGACACGGCATACTTCACCTCCTTTGAACTTAATCCTGCTGTCACTCACTCCGAGACCGCCAGCTTAAACAACGACTACCACCAAACTGAGTGGCATTTATCACAATCTACCAGAAAACTGCACGCAACTTGTAGTATTTGCCAAATATTGAAAAATCGGTAAATTGGCTTAGATCATAAAATGTCATGCGTTAAGGGATATTTAAGTCTAATTAAAAGTAAAAATAATATCGACATAATTTAAATTACATTTGTATCATAATGAAAAACACTTATTGACCTTATTCAAATAAAACCCGTGATATCAGCCGCACTAAGCGATAAAAAAACTATTTAGGTTACATTAAATACTTTATGATTCGCCCCCATTTTTTGGAGGCCATATGTTAATAAAATCTAGTCTATTTTCGACGTTCAATATTAATCGAATAATTATCTGCTTACTCTTGATGTTTACCACATCCGTTGCCTATGCAAAAAAAGATGATAATGACGATGAAATCACCCTCGGCCGCACCATATTACTCGGCATTGGCGATCATCCAGCCACCATACCTTTGATCATTTGCCGACAGGCAAAATATATCAAAATCAAAGCAGAAAGAGATGTGAGTATCGATCGCGTTGTAGTCACCTATGGGGATGATAAAACCCGCACCATCAAATTTGATACCGATATCGACAAAGACGAACACTCGGAATGGAAATCATTAGGCGCCCGCCGCTGTGTTAAAAAAATTGAAGTATATGGAAACTCAGATCGTAGTAAAGCTGGGATAAAAGTATTAGGACGTAAATAACTTAAGTCATCAACAATAAGTATTAATCAGCTAATAATATTCTTTCATCTAGCCGTTTTTTATTAACGGCCTGAATATGACTCATAAATAAATGAATTTTCGCACAATATTAATTTTATTACTCGCCCTTAATGTAACAGCGTGTGTTACCTTTCCTACTGAGGAATCGGCACATGTCAAAATATTATGGGAAAACTCCGTAGCTATTGAAAACTGTACTTATAAAGGCACAGTGATTGGTTCGCAGGGGCATTTCTATGATTATTGGCTGCACAGTGATAGGGATATGGTGTGGGGTACTCTTAACGAGCTGCGCATCAAAAGCCATGCGCTCGGCGCCGATACTGTTTATCTCTATCAACCGCTTAAGTTTTTAGGCTCTGTGACTATGATGGGAAATGCTTACCAATGCGCTGAGACTCATGCTTCTGAAGCTCTAGATTCAACGAGTCTGCCGTCGCAGATGAATAGCGTATCGAGTCAATGAGTTGAGCATTGAGCAGACTTTTAATGAGTTTTGAGCAGCTATCAGGCGACACGCCTGATAGCACTCATACAAACGGAGAGGAAAACTTAAAACAGGTAATCGGCTCCGAGACCAATAAATAAGGCTAATCCTGCCCAGTTATTGTTGAGAAAGGCTTTAAAACAAGGGGCTCTCTCGCGGCCAAAAATCAACATCTGTTGGTAAGTGCTAAAACCAACAAAGGTCAGCAATCCTAGACCATAAAGCAGGCCACGGTCGGCACTCCAACCGGCAGCAATAAAACACAGCAGTGCAGCCAGTTGAAATAATCCAATGATTTGACGGTCATATTGGCCAAAAAGAATGGCGGTTGATTTAATACCGACTTTTAAATCATCATCCCTATCGACCATGGCGTACATAGTGTCGTAGGCCACGGTCCAAAACCAATTCGCCGCAAATAACCACCAGGCTTCGATGGGCACTTCACCGGTTTGCGCCGCATAGGCCATGGGGATAGACCAGCTCCATACCACCCCCAAAAACATCTGCGGCATGTTTGTTACCCGCTTAGTAAAGGGGTAAATAATGGTGAGGATAATGCCGACAACGGATAATTTAACCACTAAGCCATTGAGCAATAAGACTAAACCAAAAGCAGCTAAACCTAAGATCACAAACAGTAATAACGCTTCTTTGGTGCTGATTTCGCCGCTGGCGAGAGGGCGGGATTTAGTACGTTCAACATGGGAGTCGAGATCGCGGTCAGCATAGTCGTTAATAATGCAGCCACAGGCACGCATAATCACCACACCAATAATGAAGATAATGAGTACCTTAAGATCGGGCATACCACCTGCTGCTAGCACCAGCGCCATCAAACACGGCCAGAGTAATAACAAGGTGCCGATAGGGCGGTCGAGTCGAGTCAGGCGGGAATACACGTCCCACTTCTGCTTTAGATTCATTAACTAACTACTCCCAAACCTAATTTTTTATCTCGGTTGCTAGGGTAAACATCATATACCCTAGCCCCCTTTTAAGCGAATTTGCACAGGCTGAAACTGTCACAAAATCATGACATTCATACCAATCAACGCGCCTCTAAACGCGCGTAAGCGACCACCAGCCATTTGCTGCCAAAATCACTAAAATTCACCTGTACCCGCGCCTGTGCACCACTGCCTTCAAAGTTAGTCACTTTGCCGTCACCAAACTTGGGATGATGCACTCTTTGGCCGACGCTAAAGCCAGTATCGTTGGCGACCGCCGACTTTTGCGCACTGAAGCGATTATTGGCCATCGGCGTCGACACCTGCGCCTTTAAGCGAATCTCGTCCACATATTGCGGCGGGATTTCCTTAATAAAGCGCGATGGACGGGCGTAATCTTCACGGCCATAAATACGGCGGGACTCGGCATAGGTGATATAGAGTTTTTCCATCGCGCGGGTCATGCCCACGTAACAGAGGCGGCGTTCCTCATCGAGTCTATCGCCCTCTTCGAGCGCCATCTTACTCGGGAAGATCCCCTCCTCGACACCCGCCATAAACACCATAGTAAACTCCAGCCCCTTGGCCGAGTGCAGTGTCATCAGCTGTACTGCATCGGTAAAGGCGTCGGCCTGACCTTCGCCAGCCTCTAGGGCCGCATGGGATAAGAAGGCGTTAAGCTCGCCCATATCCTCGAGTTCTTCAGGCATTTCGAAGGTGCGCGCGGCGGTGACGAGTTCCTCTAAGTTTTCGATACGAGCGTGGGCCTTTTCGCCCTTTTCCGCTTCGTACATGGCTTTGAGGCCCGAGGCTTGGATCACTGTGTCCGTCATCCGGTACAGCGCCATATCCTGGGTTTCTTCCTGTAGGGTGACGATAAGATCCATAAAGCCACGCACCGCAGAGGCTGCGCGGCCCGCGAGTACTTTTTCATCCAGCAAACGTAAACAGGCCTGCCATAACGTAAGCTCTTGCTGACGCGCGGTCGTGCGCAGAATATCTAAGGTGCGATCGCCAATGCCACGGGGCGGCGTATTAACCACGCGCTCGAAGGCGGCATCGTCATTTTTATTGCTGATAAGCCGCATATAACCCATAGCGTCTTTAATCTCTTGGCGTTCGAAGAAGCGCAGGCCACCGTAAATCCGATAGGCTAAGCCTTTGTGTAATAAGGCTTCTTCGAGCACGCGCGACTGGGCGTTTGAGCGATAGAGAATCGCGCAATCACTTAAATTGCCGCCTTTTTCGTACCAATCATTGATCCGGCCGACAATAAAGCGCGCCTCGTCCATTTCGTTAAAGGCGCAGTAGAGGGAAATCGGCTCACCATCGGCTTCGTCGGTCCACAGCTCTTTACCTAAACGCTCGGGGTTATTGGCAATAAGGGCGTTCGACGCCTTCAAAATATTGCCCTTGGAGCGATAATTTTGTTCGAGGCGAATCGTGGTCGCCGTGGGGAAATCCTTCAGGAAGCGGTGTAGGTTTTCAACCTGAGCACCACGCCAACCGTAAATCGATTGGTCGTCATCACCCACTATCATTACATTGGCAGTTTGGCCGGCGAGCACGCGGATCCAGGCGTATTGAATGGCGTTGGTATCTTGGAACTCGTCCACCAGAATATGCTTAAAACGTTCTTGATAATGTGCCAGCAAATGCGGCTTATTGAGCCAAAGCTCATGGGCACGCAGCAGGATTTCGGCAAAATCGACAAGGCCTGCGCGATCGCAAGACTCTTGATAAACCTGATAAATCTTCAGCAGGTTTTGCTCAATCGGAAAACCACCCGCATCGATATGCTTAGGCCTTAATCCTTGGTCTTTTTTACCATTGATATAGCCCTGCGCCTGACGGGGAGGATATTGTTTTTCATCCAGATTCAAACTTTTCAGGATGCGTTTCAGCAAACGCAGCTGATCGTCTGAATCAAGAATTTGGAAGCTCTGCGGTAATCCCGCATCTTGGAAGTGAGTGCGTAATAAACGATGCGCTAGCCCGTGGAAGGTGCCAATCCACATCCGCCCCATATTGGTGCCAGCGACTTTTTCAACCCGCTCACGCATCTCGGCCGCAGCTTTATTGGTAAACGTCACGGCTAAAATCGAGTAAGGACTCTGCTGTTCAACCTGCATTAACCACGCGATACGGTGGGTTAACACCCGCGTTTTACCACTGCCCGCCCCCGCAAGCACTAACATGCTAGATTGCGGTGCCGCGACAGCCTCGCGCTGCTTATCATTCAGGCCGTCTAGTAAAGAAGATACGTCCATTCTCGCCTCCAAAAAATCGAGGGGGCATTATAACAGAAGAAATCCCACCTGCGCGCCTGATCCACAAGACAAGAGGCATCATAAGGAGAGTGGTATGGAACAGTCCATTCTTAAGCACTGTCATTCCCGCAATGCTTGTGAGCGGGAATCCAGCTCTTTGTCTCGAGTAGGAATTAAACAAGGGCAAAGCTGTATTAATGATTCATAGAAAGGGGGTTCATCATTCTGTTTCAATGATTAAGCACTGTCATTCCAGTGACACGCCGTTAACTCATCCCTGAGGGCTCGACGACGGCATCCATGCCGTCAACGGTCACTTACATGCCAGTGCTTAATTACGCGAGCTAAATCGTATTTTTTCAGTCTGAAACGGCATCTAAGTGTGACGTGTAAATTGAGCGAATCATCTCAGCAGGTATATATCTTTGAGCAAGTTGGGCACAAACCAATAGCTTAGGCAAAATTTAACAATGGATGTTTCGTTAAACTCATAAACTTTGATAAACCCTAATTGGCATAAGAAAGAAATTGGGGTACACAAATACTATGTTTCAAATCGATCTTTAATTTGTAGGAAGCTAAAGCGAATGCTGCATTCAAGGAGTTTTCTGCGGAAAACTTATCCACTTGCTCATTTCGATGGGCAAAGCCATTTCGTGCTTCTCGGGCTTTTTCTATCAATGGGACAACTGATTCATACTTATTATAGTTTTCAGTGGTTTTTATTTTTACAAGCATGTCATCGAGTTTAGGGGAATGCCCCTTTGTAGTCATTTCACCACTAGCTTCATTTAAGAAAATATCAAGTATTATATGTTCAATGATAAACCAAGAGAGAATTAATGAGGTACTGTAATCACTATTTATATATTCGCTTTCAGATTTTGATAGAGTGTTTAAGCATTCAATTCCCTTCTCGTCTAAACGTTCTAAAACATCAAAAGCCTTTTTGTATGCATCAACCGAAATCTGACCATCTCGACTTCCTAACTCTTTGAATTCAAGATTCATAACTGAAGTTAAATTAGGATATGTCGGGATAAATGTTGTTGGTTCATTAAGGTTTTGACCGATTTCACCGAAAAATTTCATGCACATGGTTTCATGTAGTGTGATTTCTATTGGGATAATAGAAGTGGAAAAGCCTGAAATATATTCCTTAGATGTCAAAGCTAGTAGATAGTTATAAACGTTAGCTATCTTAATTAACGTTTTACGCAACTCAACAGCTTTGAAATAGTCATCATCTTGGCTTATTGTTAATCTCTTTGTGTTGCTTGATATCCAAACCATGCCTGGTCTTGTTACTTTTATAGAAAGATCTTTCCCTTCAGCAGCAAAAACCACATCTCTTATTAAAAGAGATTTATTATTTTTATCGTTGAAATCATACCAATGCTCATCGGCATCGACTACAACCCACACATATGGTTTAGGTATAAAACCTAAAAAATAAATATTATTCATTAGCTTGTCCCAGCAATTAATGTGGATATATTAATAACACTTGTCGGAAAGTTTAACGACTTTTTATTAAAAGTTTATCGACACGCCCATCATAAAAAAGCTTATCAAGACACCCACTGTTAAATTTTGCGGGTGAAACAGAACATCCACAACTATTTGATGCTTTAAGTGACCAACAGACAACTCAAAAATCAAAGGAATACACCATCCCCTCGGAGTTGCCGCAGGGCGATTAGACAAATTGCGTGAGTCTCGCCATGGATGGCGAGCTAGCTTTCGCAGGTGCAGGGACGCATCCTTCGGAAGCGATAGCAAATTTGGCAATGAGTCCAAGGGGCTTTCAACTCCGTTAGGGGCGTCTTGGAGCATCCAAGGAGGATAGGACGAGCAGTCCTCCTTGGTCGGGTGTGGGGTGAAACCCCACGACTTTGACTTTGATTTTGGTTTTAGTTTTAGTTTTAGTTTTAGTTTTATTAAAGAAATCAAACAGGATTAGGGCTGTCCACCTCCAACAAGCAGAAACTGGAGATCCGCAACTCTTCAATGCTTTAAGTCCCAAAACAACTCAACAGTCAGTGGAATACACCATCCCTCGAAATTGCAGCATGGATAATTGAGCAATTGTGTGAGTATTCCCATATATGGCAAGCTAGCTTTCGGCTATAAAACTAAAACAGTTTAGGGGACTGTGTCATATATAAACTGGCATAAGACCCTAACAAACTCGCACCACGCGTTTGCTTTAAACGTTAGATTACTGAGGCACTATGGAAGATAAATTTGCCCGCATAGAAATTGATGGATGGGAACTCAATGATGGTGAGGCCATTCACCATCAGCATTCAGACACTTTCTGGATTCCCTCTTTTGAGGCAAGAAGCAACCTTAAAACAGGACAACTGGTTAAACTCATCTTCCAGATAATTACGGAGGATGGCGCTGGCGTGGAAGAGGTAAATGTAGAGCGCATGTGGGTTATCGTTAAAGACCGCATCGATAACATTTATAGAGGGCAACTTGATAATGACCCATACTGCACGGAAGAAATACGATCTGGTATGGAAGTGTGGTTTCAGCCAAAGCACGTAATAGATATTTACGAATAACAGTCATCTAACAATGCCCCCTAACCGCGAGTTTAAGGTGACACCCACTGTTAAATATTGCGGGTGAAACAGAACATCCACAACTCTTTGATGCTTTAAGTGACCAACAGACAACTCAACAATCAAAGAAATACACTATCCCCTCGGAGTTGCCGCAGGGCGAATAGACAAATTGCGTGAGTCTCGGCATGGTCATTCTCGAGCATCAGACCCATAGGGAAATGGGAAATGTCAGAATGATGTATGGAACATCATTGACCATGCACTTCACGACATTCAGGCATCCTGCCTATCAGATGCCGAGATAGCGTCAGTCGAATCAGGGACTGAGTGTCTGGCGATAGCAAGAATGCTTAATGCCAAAGGGGCTTTCTCCGTTAGAGGCGTCTTGGCTAATGTGAAAACAATAGGCAAGGAGGATAGGACGAGCAGTCCTCCTTGGTCGACTCTTGATTAAAAATCAGGGGATGAAACCCCACGACTTTGACTTTGACTTTGACTTTGACTTTGACTTTGACTTTGACTTTGATTTTATAAATTTAACAATCGGTAACTCGTTAATTTTGAATTAAATAAAGAGTAACATGCATGAAATAGATCGAATTACCACTTTTATGCGCATAAAAGTGTAAAATTCCGCACTTTTATGCGCGTAAAAGTGTAGAATGAGTTATAGTATAGGCCGTTAACAATCTTAATTGACGGGAAATGACAATGCAGCGCAACCTACTCAACGCCTTAATAGCATGGAAAAACCAACCTGTGCGCAAGCCATTATTGATCGATGGCGCAAGGCAAACGGGTAAAACCTATCTGCTGCAAGAGTTGTTTGGTAACACCTTTGCCAACATCCTGCGTATCGACTTTCTTGAAAATCCCGCCTACAAACAAGCATTCGATGGCTCACTGTCACCAGACGAGCTAATAATGAACATTGAGCTGTTGACCAATCAGGCGTTCAACCCAGAAACCGATCTGCTGATATTAGATGAAATTGGCGAATGTGAGCGTGCCGTTACCTCACTAAAGTATTTTGCTGAAAAAGCACCGTCCTATTTTGTCGCGGCAAGCGGCTCGAACATTGGTTTGCTCAACACCTTCCCTGTAGGTAAGGTAGAACAATACAATTTACGACCTCTGACCTTCCAAGAATTTATTTACGCATCCAACGAGCAAGCACTGATCAAAGCGTTTGAAGCCCAAGCAAGCACACCGGCGGTGCACACTAAATTGATGGATAAACTTACAGATTACTTTTTTACCGGTGGTATGCCAGAAGCCGTTTCCGCTTGGTATAGGTTGAAAGATGCGAGCATTTTAGAGCGGGTTGAAAAAGTCACAAAAATTCATGCCGATTTAGTTGAAGGTTATCGCCGCGATTTTGGCAAGTACGCGGGCAAGGTCGATGCCACACTGATTGAATCTGTGTTTAACAGTATTCCAGCGCAGCTATCACTTGTCAGCGATGAGTCCGTTAAACGCTTTAAATTTAAACATGTGCATGAGCGCAAATCGCGTTATAGCGATTTTGAGACCGCGATCCATTGGCTTCACTGTTGCCGCTTAGCCTTGCCAAACTACCCTGTTGAAGGATTGCCAAAATCGCCACTAGCGGCCTATAAAAAAGAAAATATGGTTAAACTGTTTCTATTTGATGTGGGGCTGCTCAATCATATGCTAGGCAGTAGTTATAAAGAGATTAAGCAACAAAACTATGAGTACAAAGGCTATGTGGCTGAAAACTTTGTACAACAAGAGCTCACTGCTATTGGCGTTGACCCAAGCTATTCATGGAATGACGCCCGCGCCGAAATCGAGTTTATTTTGGCAACCGATGAAGGCGATATCATCCCTGTTGAAGTCAAAAGTGGCAAACGTACCAGAGCCAAATCGTTGGCATCCTACGTTGGAAAATGTGCTCCAAGTAAAACCTTTAAGTTAACTGGCACACAAGGCTCATCGGCGTTAGAACAAACCAATATTGTAATGCCTTTGTATTTCACCCAGTATTTACCACAGAGATGGTAAAGAGCCTTGCTTAGCATCCCGAGGTCTACGCAAAGTGACTTTATGAGTAACAATCTGTAGGCCTAAGGGGCATACAAGCTTTCAGCCAATCAAAACTGAACGATATTTTTTGCTAACAACGCTTGGCCTGTCTGTAATCCCATCATTTAAAGCAAATCACTTAACCGGTTTAACAGCGCTTTGCGGCTATTATTAGTCACAACAAATCGCTTAAAACGTTGCTCAAACACCACGTTATCCGCTTTAAACTGATAGGCCTCAAACAGCTGATGCAAATAGCGTGCTGCCTCATCATAGCCACTGGCGCAGGTGCGATTCGCTTGCTCTTGTGCTTGCTGCCAGCTGTGCTCACGCTGATTGTAGATATCCGTCAACATCTTCTCTTTTTCCGCTTTTTCGATGGCTAATTTTTTTGCGAGCGCCTCAGCTTGCTCTTGCTGTAATTGGCTTTGCGCTTGCTCTATGAAAGGGGAAATCAGGTCGGGGGTTAACCAGTATTGATAGATTTCGTCGGTGTTGGCCGATTCTTTTCGCGTCAGTGCTAAGGCTTGGTGACGGGTTAGCTGGCCTTGCTCAAACAGCGTGCGTAATAGCGTGTCTTTCTCCGCATCCGTGAGATTATGCAGCCACGCATCAAACTGAAATTGGGCTTGTTTGGCTTGGTGACTTGGTTGTTCGTTCAGCACCATCGCAAGTGCCTTAACCCATGCTAACGGAATATCATACAGCGCCGCAAACGTCTGCACCTCTTCACTGAGATGCTCAAAATCGTATTGAATTAACGGTATTTCTTCAGGTTCTTCATTACAATCAAACGCTTTGAGCCACATAAAGTACACAAGACACCAATTCCCGTGGATTAACTCGCTACGTAACCCAGCTAAATGCTGGAAAAAGTCGTCAGCCTGTTCATCGTCAAAATACTCGCCATACTCTTCGATGGAAAAAATCAGCAGTTGCCACTCATCGCTTTGATGTACATGAAGCCCATCGCTTGAAAAGGCAAGCAACGCTTCAGGGATCGTTCCGGCAGGTAACTTGATGTATACATCGATTGAGCCCCAATCGGCATAGTAAAACCCGATATCGAAGTATTTTAACATCAGCGTAGAAGGTTCCGCCTTTAAGTCACTGTAGGTGTAATACACCTGAAAGGACGTAGCAGTGATGTCCGCACGGCTTGAAATGGTTCTGAGTGCTTGGCGCGCCTTAGCATCTAAGTAACCATCCAGACGCTCGAATTTATAGTATTGATATTCGCTCACGATGGCCTTGCTATGCGTTAATGGTGAATTGAAAAGTTTGTTTTAACAAAGGCTGTACCTTAACAACTCTGCCGATCGGTTCAGCGCCTTTGTAACGCCTTGGCTCAATGATCAAAAATCCCCAAAACTGTAAAAATCGCTCAATAAATCTTGATTCGATGAGCATGCTTAAACTTCTTTCTGGCGAGAAGTAATCATCCGTAGGCAAGGACTGAAGTAAATCGGGGAAAGCTGTCATCACCTCTTTCACCAGCTTTTCTACACTGTGATGACCTTGTAGGCGCCACAGCATAAACAGCCAAAAGGGTCGCAAGTCGATATCGTATTCAAAACCGTCCAAATATCCCCAGTTATATTGGCTGATGGCGGCCTCTAACATAGGTTTAAAAAATGCCTGTATGCCTAGAGCTTGATACTGCTTTTGCGCTGACTTTTTAACGTGATAACGGCCACTACGAAGGTAAATAATACCGCAAATGTCGGCTAACACTCGGGTGTAGTGCAAGGCATTAAATTTATCTTCGTTACTGCCCGCAAACTCGCTGATGCTAATATTTATTGGAAACTGAGCAACGGCAAACTCAGGTAATAACTCACTGGCCTGTTTAACCAACTTAGTCGGTAAGCTGCCTTTACTTGTGGCTTTGAAGGAGCCTTCTTGCGCCATGGCCTCATCAAGAATTAGCGCTAGATAACGCATCACCGGACTGGTTGAAAGATCGTCTGGTGTGCTGATTGTCACCCACTGTAATTGCTCAAACGGCGCATAAAGCCAATTGGCCATTTGTGTTGGTGTTACGCCACAAAAATCGGGATGAGGTTGATTATTGCGGTCTTGCACTTTGTATTGTAAAGCTGCGTTAAGTTCATCAAGGCTCAAATTTGGGTTCATTGCCAACATGGCCTCAACATCATCGAACACTTGGGCATGTTGCTGGAAAACGCTGTTCATACAACAACGTTTAAACTTTTTACCACTGCCACAATGGCAAGGATCGTTACGACCGAGTTTCATTGCTGTCTCTTTTTATTGTTGTAGATACTTACTGGCCAAGCCTTAAAACTTCGCACTCACGACAACACCGTTGAAATTAAGACAATCTTTAATTCTTTGCTGCTGAACCGCGCTAAGCGTGTCGATATCATGGAAGGCAAACTCTGAGTGTTCATGACTTAAGCGAATCAGCGCATCGGCAGATGCAAACTCACAACGAAAAATAAAGGCTTGGGATTGATAGGCGCTGTGATAATAAACGCCGCTAAGATAGTGAATGTTCACCTCTAATCCCAACTCCTCTTGGCATTCGCGCAGCAAGGCTTCGTGAATGGTCTCTCCTGGTTCTAAGGCGCCGCCGGGTAAGCCCCAAGCAAAATTGCCATAGTTCGCTTTGAGCAGCAGCACTTGCCCTAATTCATTGGTGATAACTGCATGACTACTGAGCCGAAACCTATCTTCAAATGCCATCTACCCATCCTACGTTGGCGCGATTACCAGCTCGCTATTTGCTATTAAAAGTATTGCAGCTAGCGAGCTTACCGGAGGCAAAGCCGATATTAAACCATTTCACTCTGTCCGCAGAGCTTCCATGGGTAAAGGCTTCGGGTTGCACCGCGCGACCCGCCATTTTTTGCAGGCGATCATCACCCACGGCACTGGCCGCGGCAATGCCTTCTTCTACATCGCCAGGCTCAAGCAAATTGAGCTGTCTATCGACATAATGCCCCCACACGCCAGCGTAACAGTCGGCTTGCAATTCGAGGGCAACACTCAGTTGATTGGCCTGCGCCTTGCCAGCGGCTTGCTGCGCCTGACGCACTTTAGTGCTGGTGCCGAGTAGGTTCTGTACATGGTGACCGACCTCGTGGGCGATAACATAGGCAAAGGCGAAATCCCCCGGCGCTCCGAGTTTTTTCAATTCCTCGAGAAAACTCAAATCGATATAGACTTTGCCGTCAGCGGGGCAATAGAAAGGCCCAGATTGCGCCTGCCCCAAACCGCATCCCGTTGAGGTCATGTTGCGATAAAGCACTAGCTTAGGTTCGATATATCGCCCTTGTAGCAATTGATTCCAAACGGTCTCCGTCGTGCCAAGAATCGCCGCCACAAACTGGGCATTTTCATCTTGAGCCGCGGTATTACTGGCCGATTGTGACTGACTAAACCCCGCTTGATTACTCGGTTCGAGGGATAATCCGCCGGTAAAGTATTGAAACGCAAAATATAACCCGCCCAGCAGCAATACCACTCGACCGATTTTAGTTTGCAGCAGAAAAGGCAATAACCTAAGCAAGAGCGCACTGGGCACGCCCGCCGACGCCATCTGTTGGTCCCGTCTATCTTCGATATTGGAGCTGCGATCACTGTCACGCCAACGCATTGGATTTCCTCGGCTATGGGTATGCAATAGACATTTCAGTTTAGCCGTTATTTGGGATCATTCTGCTCAGTAGGCGCCGCTTTTAACGAGCGCAAAAACAGCCCTAGCCCACCAAAGGCTAACACTAAAATCACGATCAAATCGAAGGCCGACATGGCTTTAAAGTGAAACTGAATCGAGCTGATCACGCCTACAATTAAGGCGACTAAGGAGCCTAAGGTAAGCAGCCAACCGAGCTTAGTCTTGGCATCAAAAAACACCATCACTATCCCGAGGATAAACGGCAGCATCACCATACCTGTGGTGATCGATAATCCCTGTCCAAAGGCATTCATGCGGTAGAGGCCGTAACCTAGCCCAAAACTGGAACTTACCTGTATCGCATTGAATAACAGATAGAATCCTGCACACATCATGGCAAGTCCAATAAAAAACTGGCCAATACCGCCCTGTGTTCCTCCCGCTCCCTTCATACCAATCCTTTCTATTGACGTTGTTGAATCGCCCGATCCACAGCTTGTTTAAGCTGTTGTTCCTCTTCAGCCTTTTTGGCCTTTTCATGGGCAGTTAACTGCTTATCCGCCTCATCCACGCAGCGCTGTTTATCTAGCATGGGTTCATAGGGGTCGACATCCGTCCGGGCGGAACAGGCTAGCTCAGCACAGCCAGAGGTCAATAATAATGTGGACAAGACTAACATAATCAATGGGGTTTTCATCTTCGGCTCCGCAACAAATGCTACAAAATAACTACACTTAGCCAAACTAACATTGCCAAGCTTTACTTGAGCTGTATCGATTATGTGCTCAACGATATTGACACAGATCCACGAAAGGCAAACACTGAGTGATGTTTTTTTATCCACCCATGACCAACTCCCCCTTGGTTCACCTTGGGGCGTTAATTAAGACAAGGACTGCGCTTGAATACTCTACTCTTAGGTAAAGGTGAGCAACAGGTTCACTTAAATCTTAAATATGCCAACCGCCACGGACTTATCGCTGGCGCTACAGGTACAGGCAAAACCGTTTCGCTGATGACGCTAGCCGAAGGCTTTTCCCGCCAAGGTGTACCCGTCTTTCTTACTGATATCAAAGGCGATATTTCAGGACTCGGTGTCGCAGGTACACCAAACGACAAGCTATTGAAGCGGGCGGCAGAAATCGGGATAGTAGATTATCAAACCGAGGCAAATCCTGTTGTGTTCTGGGACTTAGCAGGGATTCAAGGACATCCACTGCGCACCACAGTGAGTGAAATGGGGCCCACCTTACTCGGGCGAATTCTCGAACTCAATGACACCCAAAGCAGCATTTTAGACATAGTGTTTCAACTGGCCGACGACCAAGGTTTATTGTTACTCGACCTTGACGATTTGCGCGCCATGCTGAACTTAGTGGCCGATGAGCGCAAAGACATCTCAGCCAAATATGGGCTTATCAGCGCCCAATCCCTTGCCGCGATTCAACGCTCAGTGCTTGGTTTAGCGCGCGATGGGGGTAACGACTTTTTCGGCGAACCTGCACTTCAACTCGAAGACTTGATGCGCACTAATTTGCAAGGGCGCGGCATTATCAACCTGTTAGCCGCCAATAAACTCATCTTGACCCCTAGCCTCTATTCCAGCTTCTTACTCTGGCTGCTATCAGAACTGTTTGAAAATTTACCCGAAGTCGGCGATCTCGATAAACCTAAATTAGTCTTCTTTATTGATGAGGCACACCTATTATTTGAGGGCTGCCCAGCAAGTTTGCTTAAACGCATAGAGCAAATTATGCGGCTTATCCGCTCCAAGGGCGTCGGGGTATATTTCTGCTCGCAATTCCCCGACGACATTCCCAATGAAATTCTCGGTCAACTCGGCAATCGCATTCAGCATGCCCTCAGGGCGTATACCCCAAGGGATCAAAAAGCCGTTAAAACCGCAGCCGAAACCTTTGTATCGAATCCTAAATTGGTGGTCAGCGAGGTAATTTCACAACTCGCCGTGGGCGAAGCCTTAGTGTCAACCCTTGCCGAGAAAGGTGTGCCGACTATGGTTGAGCGCACCTTAATAGCACCACCACGCTGCCGGATGGGGCCAGCCACGACCGAGGAGTTAACCGCTATCCGTCATCAGAGTCCGATTGGTGGTAAATACGATACCTTAGTCAATCGTGAATCCGCCTATGAGCGACTGAATCAACGTCATACCGAACAAACGAATGGCAGCAGTACTGCGCAAACAACCAGTACGCCAACGACCAAAGCAGCTGAGCAAGGCTGGTTTAGCGAGCTTATCTTTGGTAATAAACGCCGCCAAGGATTAGCCGAAACCTTGTCGAAACAAGCGGCAAGAACCGTTGGTAATCAACTCGGAAAACAAATTTTACGCGGATTACTCGGCGGTATACTGGGAAAATCGACTCGCAGGTAAGGTAATGAAATGTGTAAATACCGTGTTCTGAACCGCATATTTTATATACAGATTAGCACTAGCATTAGCGTGAATTATTCTAAGCAGCGAGTGGATCTTCCTTAGGATTTCGGTGATAAGATTATTTTGCGAGTACAGCTCAGAGAGGCAAACAAATTCAAATAAATTACCAATCGTTTTAAATAGTTGTGATTTAAAAAATGGTGTAATTCGAGTTTAAACGTTTCGCTTTAATCAGGACATCATGGAACGGGTTTTACGCAAATGGCTTACATGATTAGCCTGATGAACAACCACTGAAAGTACATGGAGTTAACTATGAGTAAAGAGCAAAAAAATCGCAAAGAGGCCAAGAAAAAGCCGTTAATGTCGATCAAGGAAAAACGCGCTGCAAAGCACGCCAAAAACGCGACTAAAGGCCTCCTCGATAACGTTAAGTAATATTGTGACACCTTAGGGTGCGCTTCCAATATCTTGATTAAGGGTTAACTACGGTTAGCCCTTTTTATTAGCCCGTTTTTTATTCTCACCCACTTAACGATAATTTATTCCGCAAACACAAAAACGCTAACATGCTGATTTTTTTTAAACATTAATAAGCTATAACGCCTTTATTTAGGACCTCACCTAGACTAAAGCAATATCTACAATGCTTGAGTCTTTTGCTATGGTTTTATTCACCTAAATCCACACATTCTGAACGCAACACACTTGCCGATATGTTCCTAGATGCAGATGTAATCTACGCATTATCGACTCATGGTTACACCGATTAACTCGGCACATTAGCCGTAAAAACTCACTGTCTAGCTTGTATCGAAAGGCGTGTCAAAGCTTGTATTTTGAACAGTTTTGGGTATATAAGGTCTGATACTAAAATAAATAATCAATGGTATATATTGTTCTTACCCTATATAACACAATAAAAAATAAGGATATTTAAGCATGAAAATCAACAAACGTTTTATCGCCGTGGGCGCAGCTTTAACTCTCTCACTCAGTGCAGCCACGATGGCGGCCGCACCTGCCTTTATCAATATTCTGACCGGTGGTACCAGTGGTGTGTATTACCCGATTGGTGTGGCACTGTCGCAACTTTATGGTACAGGTATTGAAGACGCGAAGACCTCAGTACAAGCCACTAAAGCCTCGGTTGAAAACCTTAACTTGCTGCAAGCCGGTCGTGGTGAGCTGGCCTTAGCCTTAGGTGATTCAGTGGCTGCGGCCTATCAGGGCGATGCCGATGCAGGCTTTAAAAAACCGTTAGATAAGGTTCGCGTGCTCGCAGCCGCTTATCCTAACTATATTCAAATAGTGGCGAGTAAAGAATCAGGTATCAAAACCTTAGCTGATTTAAAAGGTAAACGTATTTCTGTCGGTGCACCTAAGTCGGGTACTGAACTCAATGCTCGCGCCATCTTCAAAGCGGCTGGTTTAAGCTATGAGGATATGGGCAAGGTTGAGTTTTTACCTTACGCTGAATCCGTTGAGCTGATTAAAAACCGTCAGTTAGATGCAACCTTACAATCCTCGGGCTTAGGGATGGCGGCGATCCGTGATTTAGCTGCGACGATGCCAATCAACTTTGTTGAAGTTCCCGAAGATGTGATCCTCAAAATAAATAATCCTGCCTATCAGCATGGAGTCATCCCCGCGTCGACCTACGAAGGTCAAACTGCTGATGTCTCAACGGTTGCGATTCAAAACCTATTTGTCACTCACGCGGGAGTGTCGGACGATTTAGCCTATCAGATGACCAAACTGATGTTTGAACATTTAGATCGTCTCGGTAATGCGCACTCAGCGGCAAAAGCGATTCAATTAGACAAAGCGACCAAAAACCTACCAGCGCCACTGCACCCTGGTGCGGAGCGTTATTTCAAAGAAGTTGGCGCACTCTAAGGGTGTAACCTCAATCTGAGCGACCCTTTTCCAACTAAGCACTTGGGTGATTCCCCAAGTGCTGCGTCGCCCTCTGTTGTCTAATGCTGTGAGGCATAAATATGAGCGATTCCGAACAAGGCCTAGGTGCAAGCACCAGTGACTGGCCCAAAGCGCTGTTTTATACGGCACTTATTTTCTCTATTTTTCAAATCATTACCGCCGCATTTCACCCCGTATCGACTCAAGTGCTGCGGGCAACCCACGTTGGTTTTTTACTTTTAGTGGTTTTTTTAAGTTATCCGGCAGTGGGCAAGTCTCGCCCTTGGCAACCCTTAGCTTGGCTGCTTGGCCTTGCGGGCATGGCAACGGCCGCCTATCAATGGATTTTTGAGGCCGATCTGATCCAACGTTCGGGTGAATTAACCGATGCCGATATGGTGATTGGCGTGGTGTTGATTGTCTTAGTGTTTGAAGCTGCACGGCGGGTGATGGGTTGGGCATTACCAATAATTTGCAGTATTTTCTTAGCCTATGGTTTATTCGGCCAATACCTCCCCGGCGACTTAATGCACCGCGGCTATGGCGTTGATCAAATAATCAACCAGTTATCCTTTGGCACCGAGGGGCTTTATGGCACTCCAACTTATGTGTCGGCCACTTATATCTTCCTGTTTATTTTGTTTGGTGCCTTTTTAGAACAAGCAGGCATGATCCGTTTGTTTACCGATTTTGCGATGGGCTTATTCGGCCATAAACTAGGTGGCCCGGCCAAAGTCGCCGTGGTTTCCTCGGCGATGATGGGGACAATCACAGGTTCGGGCGTTGCCAACGTGGTGACCACTGGACAATTTACCATTCCACTGATGAAACGCTTTGGTTACCGCCCCGCCTTTGCCGGTGGTGTTGAAGCGACCTCCAGTATGGGTAGCCAAATCATGCCGCCGATTATGGGCGCGGTGGCCTTTATCATGGCCGAAACCATTAACGTGCCGTTTATTGAAATAGCCAAAGCCGCCTTACTGCCAGCGTTACTGTATTTTTGCTCCGTTTTTTGGATGGTGCATTTAGAAGCCAAACGCGCCAATCTTTGTGGCTTGCCCAAAGATCAATGTCCCGATCCTTGGGCGGCGGTTAAGGCGCGTTGGTATCTGCTTATTCCGTTGTTTATTTTGGTTTATTTGCTGTTTTCCGGCAGAACACCGCTGTTCTCGGGCATGGTCGGTTTAGCGCTGACCTCAATAGTGATCTTAGGCTCAGCCATTGTGCTGCGCCTGCCTTCTAATGCCCTGCGTTTTGCCTTTTGGATTGCCCTTGGCGTGCTGTGCGCGGGCTTCTTCCAGATGGGGATTGGCGTGGTATTTGGAGTCATTGCCATACTCGTGGCCATCTGTTGGTTTATCAAGGGCGGTAAAGATACTCTGACCATTTGCTTACATGCATTGGTCGAAGGTGCGCGCCATGCCGTACCAGTTGGGATTGCGTGCGCCTTAGTGGGAGTGATCATCGGTATTGTCTCGCTCACGGGAATAGCCTCCACTTTTGCCAGCTATATTCTCGCTGTAGGGCAGGATAACCTGTTCTTATCCTTAGTATTAACTATGCTCACTTGTCTGGTATTAGGCATGGGAATACCCACCATCCCTAACTATATTATTACCAGCTCAATTGCCGCACCGGCGTTACTGGATTTAGGCGTGCCGCTGATCGTCTCCCATATGTTTGTGTTTTACTTTGGGATTATGGCTGACTTAACACCACCCGTTGCCTTAGCCTGTTTTGCGGCCGCGCCGATTGCAAAGGAATCGGGGCTGAAAATCAGTCTGTGGGCGATTCGTATTGCTATCGCAGGCTTTGTTATCCCCTTTATGGCGGTTTACGATCCAGCACTAATGCTGCAAAGCGATAGCTGGTTGGCCACTATTTATGTGCTGATCAAAGTCACTGTCGCGATTGGGATTTGGGGAGTGGTCTTTACCGGCTACCTGCTGCAAAAACTCTATTGGTGGGAACGGGTTATCGGCTTCCTCGCGGGAGCCAGTTTGATCCTTGCCACCCCGCTCAGTGATGAAATTGGCTTTGGACTGGCGCTACTGTTTATCGTGCAGCACAGCCTCAGAGCCCGCAAACTGAAACGTCTTGCCGAGCAGGGGTAATGTTTTGGAATTTTATGCGAAGGTAAGGCAATAACATGCTAGGTCTATGTTTAGGCCTAGCTGGCACACTGTGGGCACAAGTGCCCACAGAGCAGTTCACCCTCGCGTGGAACCACAGCATCGAAAAAATTCGCTGGGAAGAAGACTATCAGCTCACACCACAAGGCTTAGTGTTAGTTGAAGCCAGAGTGAAAGGCACAGGTGCGGGTATGGAAATCCCTGATGATGCGGTGTTTAACAATGGAAGTTGGCATTATCAGCCTAAGCTGCCCGAGCTGCCCAAATTACGCTTAGGTCGCACCCCCGAAGCGGGAGATTTTGAGCTGTGTTTCGCCAACGCCACTGGTAAAGTGCAATGCCAAGCCATGAGTCATTGGCTTGGCCCTCCAAATAAGCAAGATGCCGCTGTTGAGGTATGGAGTTGTGAGCAGTGAAATATCACTTTATACAGACGCGCAAGCAAGGCGCGATGCTGCCCATTAGCGCTCGATAATGCTCTTAACGAGAGAAGCTGTAGCCGTTTTTCCCTTGATGTTTAATGCGATACATGGCTGCGTCTGCACGTTCGCAACTTTCAGCAAAACTATCACCATCACTAAAAATATCAATGCCGATGCTCAGTCCAATCGCCACTTCATGACCTTCAAGTAAAAAAACCTGTCGATAAACATCAAGCAAGGATTGTGCAAGCATGCTTAATGATTCAATTTCGGTGGATGGCAGTATGATCACAAACTCATCACCACCTAACCGTGCGATCTTCGCTTGCTCACCCGAATGAGCGACCAAAGAATCTGCAACGTGCACTAACAGATTGTCGCCAAATTTATGGCCGTAACGGTCATTTAAGGCTTTAAAACCATCAAGATCGATAAAAAATAACGCACCACTCATGCCGGGCTGCAAGCACTCATCGAAGGCCTTGGCTATAGCTTGGCGATTCATCAGGTTGGTAAGTGGGTCGCTATGGGCGAGTAGCGCTAAATCGAGTTCATAACGCTTTTCTTGGGTGATATCGATATGGCTGCCCATCATCCGCAGCGGTGTACCATCAGGTAAACGTTCAACAATGCGGCCCCGATCCGACACCCAAGTAACGCTGCCATCTTTATGCAGCATTCGGTGCACGGCCTGGTAATAATCGGCCTTGCCATTCACATGATCTTCAAAGGCTTGGATTACCCAGTCTTTATCTTCTGGGTGTAATTTGCTTTTCCAGATATCAACATGGGCTGCTAACTCATCGGGGCTAAAACCGAGCATTTCGCCCCAGCGCATATTGAAAATGGTTAAATTCCCACTTGGAATATGCTGTTCCCATAAGCACAAACCATTGCCATCAAGGGCGGCGAATAGTTTCTCTTCGGCACGACGATTCAACGCCGTTAATTGAGCGTTTTCACGTTTAAGCTGTGCAATTTCGGCCTGAAGTTGCTTAATCTGTTCTGCTGCCGTATCCGATGCCACAGAAAAATCTCTTTCCTTAACGTGGGGAAACCTCGTCCAGTGTAAAACAAACAATGCCGAAGTGACATAGTGAGGAGGACGAGAAGACCCTAGGTCATACTCGCCCTATCGAGCTTACACAGACTTTTACTATCTTGTCATACTTAGTCGCGAGTCAGCACTTCAAGCAATTCGATTTCAAAAGTAAGATCAGAATTGGGTTTGATATGAGCCCCAACTTGGCGCTCGCCGTAGGCTAAATGAGCTGGCACCAATAACTTGCGTTTGCCGCCCACTTTCATCCCCATAATCCCTTGGTCCCAACCTTTAATCACTCGGCCAGTCCCAATCACACATTGAAATGCCTGACCACGGTCATAGGAGGAATCGAACTGCGTACCATCTTGCAAAAAACCGCGGTATTGGGTAGTGATCAACGCGCCTTTTACGGCCTCTTTTCCATCACCGACAACCAGATCGATTATTTCTAATTCAGTCATTTAATTAATCTCTTACTCTTCACTTAACACAGTGATTTATCAAAGTGCTTATTCTAACATCGGCACTCCTACTTGTCGGCGTGCCGTGGGGATTTTGTGGCTTATACCAATCTTGCTTGATCCTATCCTCCTTTAAATTCCACTTATTCAACCCCATATCTAGATCATCCCCGAGCTTAGGAGCCAGATTATGATTATCGCTTGCCCCCACTGTGACACCTTAAACCGCGTACCCCAAGAGCGGTTAACTGAGCAGCCGACCTGCGGCAAATGCAAACAGAATCTGTTTGCGGCGACTCCGATTGAACTCACAAGTGCCAATTTTATCAATCATGCCCATAAATCAGAGTTGCCCTTAGTTGTTGATTTTTGGGCCAGCTGGTGCGGTCCCTGTAAGAGTTTTGCGCCTATATTTTCTGAGGCCGCAAAAGTATGGGAGCCAAGATTCCGCTTCGGTAAAATCAATACTGAAGAACAACAAGCACTTGCGGCTCAATTTAATATACGCTCCATTCCCACCTTAATGATTTTCAAGCAGGGACAACTCCTCGCGCAGCAAGCTGGCGCCTTACCTAAGCCAGCGTTCGATCAATGGTTAAAACGTTATAGTTAATGTGTGCTTCGCCCATAAAAATACCCAGCTAAGCTGGGTATTTTTATTTGGATGAATCAGAGGCGATTACACTTCCCAGAAGGTGTGGGCAATAATGCCCAGCACTATCATGCTGAGGAAGTTAACTATCATGCCCACTCGCACCATTTCCGACTGCTTAATATGGCCAGAGCCGTAAACAATAGCGTTAGGCGGCGTCGCCACAGGCAACATAAAGGCGCAGGATGCGGCAATACCAATTAGCACGGATAGCATGACGGGGGATACCCCCAATGCTTCGGCAATCGCCGCAAATACAGGCACTAACAGCGCCGCACTCGCGGTATTACTGGCAAATTCGGTTAGCATTACCACAAAGGCGATCACCGCAAACACAAACAGCGACATGTGGGTGCTGCCAAAAATATCCGTCATCCAGTGCGCGAGGAACACACTGGTACCGGTAGTTTTGAGCACGGCACTCAAGGTCAAACCGCCACCGAATAAAATCAACACGCCCCAGTCGGTAGTCGATTCAATCTTCTTCCAACCAACTAAACCGAGCCCCGCCAGTAATACCACAGCACCGAGTGCAACGACGGTATCAAACTGGGTTATTCCGCCAAGCGCTTTTGCCAACGGCACACTGAAAATCCAGCAACATACGGTCGCAAGGAAGATAACCAGCGTCAGTTTTCCTTGGAACGTAAGCTTTTGATCTTCAAGTGCAAGCTCGCATTTAGCCGACAAGTCTGGCTTAAAGTACCAATAGAGCGCAATGAGCATCATAGGGAGCATTAAGATCACGGTTGGAATGCCAAATTTTAGCCAATCGCTAAAACTTAACCCCACCTGCGCTGCGGCAATCGCGTTGGGCGGACTGCCGACTAAAGTACCAATACCGCCGATATTAGCGGAATAGGCGATCCCCAATAATAGGAACACATAGGTACTGTGATAGGTTTTACGATCTAATTGCTGCAAAATTCCCAGTGCCAGAGGCAGCATCATTGCCGTGGTTGCGGTATTACTGATCCACATCGACAGCAGCGCAGTTACCCCAAACAACATTAAGCAGGCAATACTCAGCTTGCCTTTAGAGGCCAGCAGTAATTTTTGCGCGATTAAGGTATCAATCTTTTGATTGTGCAATGCAGCTGCAAGCACAAAACCACCGAAAAATAGATAGATAATTGGATTGGCAAAGTTACTCATGGCCTCTTTAGTTTCAAATACCCCAAAGAATACCGCCAAAATAGGCACTAAAATCGCAGTAATACTGATATGAATCGCTTCGGTTAACCACAGAATGGCTGCAAAGACTAAAATCGCAAGCCCCGTATTCACTCCCTGCTCAAAGGGTAATCCGTAATACAGTACAAATAGCAGCACAATATCCGCCATTAGGACCAGCATATTTTTCTTTTCAAGCCCTGTATTGGCGGGCGAATGATTAGGGGGAACCGACGTTGATTGCGTTAAGGACATGGTGACTACTACCTTCATACCATTATTTTTTCTAGCAAATTTAGGGCATAGGTCACACTAGTAAAAGCAGTTTATTTTGTACTTTAGCTACGTAGCAACAACAAAATGCTAAGACTTAAAACGCAAAAAAACCATTTTCGCGATAAAAACCACCTATTTTTGATCTTAAGTGATGAACAAAACTTTCAAACGGATAAAAATACTGCAAAAGCTTGATAAAGCTGTAACTAAATAAATATTTAAAACTGTGACAAAGATCAAATCGCAGCATAACTCAAAGTGATAAAAGCCTTAATTTAATATTAATTTTTAACAATATAAAATGCTAATTAATTGCATAACATCCAGATAATCATCCCACTGACTTTTCATCGCTAATAACAAAGCTTATGAGCACTAGAGCGTGTTAATATTTCGAGATTAGATTTTGTTCGTTCTGATAAGTAAGTGATCACCAAACAACGCGTTGAATGTTGCTTTTTCACCCAAACCAATAACATTTAAACTTCAATATCTATATGAATAATAAACACAAATATTATTCACCATCTCAGTCAATCTAACTCACTTTACCCCGTCAACAATCCAGCCTAGAGTCGCGACCGTAATCGTGCCTTCTGTTTATTTTTTTACCTGTTTTGGTACCGCTTGTGGAAAATATGCTGTTAGCTCAACCCAATCAAAAGCCAGGGCTTTTTGTTCCAGTGGCAGGACTTAGTCTATTTGCTTTAGCGTCAGGCTACTTGATGAGTTTGATCCCACTCTCACTCACCTACTTTGATTTGAGCCTTGATCTTGCACCTTGGCTGGCGAGTATTTTCTACCTTGGCTTATTACTGGGCGCACCTTGTATTGCACCGATTGTCAGCCGCATAGGTCATAGTAAGGCCTTTATTTTGTTTTTAAATATCTTACTGTGCAGCGTTGTAGTGATGGTTTTGCTGCCACAGAGCAGTGTTTGGTTAGCAGCACGCTTGATTGCAGGCATCGCCGTGGCGGGGATTTTTGTGGTAGTTGAATCCTGGTTACTGATGGCCGACACCCAAAAACAACGGGCAAAACGTTTAGGTTTATATATGACCGCCCTCTACGGTGGCACCGCCATCGGGCAACTCGCCGTAGATTATTTAGGCACCACGGGTAATTTACCCTACTTGGTGGTGATCGGTTTGCTGGCCGCCGCCAGTTTGCCTGCACTGTTGGTTAAACGTGGCCAACCACAGTCCAGTGAACAACACGCTATTGCCCTTTCCGACCTAAAAACCTTAAGTAAACCCGCCGTGATCGGCTGTTTAGTCTCGGGATTATTACTAGGCCCCATCTACGGCTTATTGCCTGTGTATGTGTCGCGAGACATGGGTTTTGCCCAGCAAACCGGGCAATTTATGGCGCTAATTATCTTGGGCGGCATGATAGTCCAGCCCTTAGTGAGCTATTTATCTCCCCGCATTCAAAAGAGTGTGTTGATGACCGCCTTTTGCTTAGTGGGTGCCGCGGCGCTGTTGTTACTGATGCAAACATCGCTTGTGGGATTATGGTTGGGTTTTGTGTTACTCGGTGCCTGCGCCTTTGCTCTCTATCCCATCGCCATCAGTCTGGCGTGCGATCATTTACCCAGCAGCCAAATCGTCTCCGCCACTCAGATTATGTTGCTCAGCTATTCTGTGGGTTCGGTTATTGGTCCGGTTGCCGCCAGTCGTTTCGATGATGTAGAACATGGCTTACCACTGTATTTAGCCGCAAGTTTTTTAGTCACGGCTTGCTACCTCTGTGCGCACTTACTGGCCCGAAGTAAAGCTCGCCTACCCACAGCGAAGGCTTAGTCTAGGGCCGTTAATATTGAGTCTCTACACCCATTGCTATTACGATGTTTGCTGGGTGAGTTCTGCCACTGGCACTGTGGCAGGAATAGCCCAGACACTGTCCTGCGGCCCATTAAGCACCCGATGGCGAGTCAGCTTATAACCATAAAAGAACACTCCACTAAAGGCTAACGCCACCAGATCGACGCCTAACGTTGCCGCAGAATAAGGCGCCCATAAACCTAAACTTGGCGCGATTAACGCAACTAGAGACGTGATTGGCATCGCCAATGTAGCCAAGCCGCACACAGGCAAAATCAGTAGCGCCGCCTTGGCTGCGCCACGCCAAAAGGCGTAAGCCACCAGCAAGCCAAACACCAGATAATACAGCCACAAATAGACGTGGTTAATATTGCTCACATGCGCGTAAAACCATTTACCCAGCAACATACTTATCGTTAAGGCGGCAACTGAGCCTAAGCAAATCCCCACTGTGGCACTGGCCATTAAACGACAAGCACGGGTTTGTTCACTGGCCTGCTTTTTACGGCGTTTTTCCAGCCACAGCAAGTTGCCACTGTAAAATAAAAAAGCGCCGCTCAAACCTAAGAAGAAATACACCCAGCGCCCGAGATCGCCCCCATAACTGCCAAAGTGTAATCCAAAGAATACCGCAACGGTTCTGGCCCAAATCCCCTTATCACTTTGGTCAATCGTGCTATTGGATACCTTGAGGCTATAGGGATGCAGATATAAATAATCAGTGACAGGCCCACGCATAAAACCATTGGGGTTATATAACCCCAAGCGCAAGGTCGCACGGGGATTATCCAAGTTCATAAAGGTCATTTCATTCACTTGATAATCGGGGGCGATTTGCTGCACCTTGGCTAACACAGTGGTGACCTTTGGCAAATCGGCAAGTGTATAGGGCGTTCTGTCAGGCGCGGGCTGGACAAAGAGCGGTTTTTCGCCATAAACCACATGTTTAAGCCCATCGTAAAGCTGATCATGGAAGGCAAACACAATCACGGTAAGGCTAATCACTAAATGAAATGGCAGACTGGTAATACCGACTAAATTATGGGCATCAAGCCAGAAACGACTCTCACCTTTATCTTTACGCAGGGCGAAAAAGCTTTTGGTTAAGGTGGGCAGTAAAAAAATCACCCCAGAAACCAGCGCCAAGAAGTATAAGAAGGCGGCGACGCCGAGCACATAGACGCCCGCTTGATCGTGACCGACTTCGCCGGCAATCCCTGCGGTACGATGTAATTGGTCAATCAGCTCAGCCAACTCACTGGGCGTACTTAACTGTGTCAGTAGCTGCCCATTGTCATCAAGGCTGGCATGCCAAAGCTGGTGACTCATGCTGAGTTCACGCTCAGAGCCCTGCTGATACCAGGTCATCGGCGATTGATGTTCATCATTTAAGTGCAAACTAAAACCGGTTTTGGCCTTATCATCCTGCGCTAACACTTGCGCGACTAAATCATCCAGTTTGTCAGCGGGCACTTGAGGCAGAGTTAGGGCTGGCGGCATTGACCAAGCGTCAATCGCCCCCTTAAACATGGTGAGCGAACCAGCATAAAAGCCGATAAACAATACGATTCCGGCGATGATACCAGTCCAAATATGGATAGACTGATACACCCGTAACACATCACTGCGAACTTTCATCCTTGTCACCTAAAGGTATATAACACTATATAAGTCAAAATGTTAAATAGGCCCAAGTAGCCGATTGCCCTGAGTCCGGTTTTAAACAGAAAGCTAAAACTTAAGATCAATAACCAGATAGGCGTTATCAGCCACATGTTGAACTGCACTTTGGTATCGGCATCGATACCGCCTGGGCCAAACCAGGCAAATAACCCCACCAATCCAAGCGCTAAGGTAAATCCTAAAATCAATCCCGCCAGTGATTTAGTCCACCAGTCAGGTTGTAATTTGTCCTGTTCAGCTAAACGTGCCATGAGTTATTTCCGCCCCAAAAGTGAGACAAAAGGCACTAACCCCGTCAATAACATCAACAGGGCTAACCAAATAAAAATCGCGGCGCTAAGGGTAAATAGACTGAGCCAACCGAGTAAACTGGCAAAGGCAAAAGCATAGGCGAGTAACCGCCAAGGCCGCTTAGGAAGGGAGCTTGCAAATAGTTTTTGCTGCTTATTCGTCACATAAAATAACAAGCAGGCCAACAGCGTCGCTAACACAGATATAAGTTGCAACACGGGATGTTTTCCTCTCACCACAAAGCGTTAGCATTCGAGCCCATTTGCCTATGCTCGGTGTATATCCTATAAAAAGATAAGCGCATGAAAGCAATGGAAGAATTTGAATCTCAGGACTCTAGCCATGGTGAGAATAATTCGCAATAAGATTTACAGTGTAAGGATGAGTTGTGATATTACTGTCACATATTGATAAGCTAGATACCCTATTGTTGCCAGCCATTAACCATTAAGATACATTTTGCAGCAACCGTTTCGTCTCGATATAAATAGTCATCAACACGATCCGCGCTCACTCCAACCCCATCTCGACGACCCTAGCAAAGGAAGCTAAATGATAAAAAATGAACTCAACCTGCCAAGTTCCTTTGGCCTATCTAAAATCATTCCTTTAGTGATTTTACTCATCCTATTTATCTCCCTCTTTGGCAGTTGGTACACGGTTGACCAAGGTGAACGCGGGGTGATTCTACGTAACGGTAAGATCATTGGTACAGCAGAGCCGGGACTTGGGTTTAAACTGCCCATGTTTGACACCGTAGTAAAAATCTCAACCCAAACCCACACGACTAGCTACAGTTCACTACAAGCCTATAGCCGTGACCAACAGCCCGCGACACTTAACGCTTCAGTCACCTTTAGCGTACCGCCGGATCGGGTCGAAGAAGTCTATGCCAACTTCAAAAGTATCGATGCCATGGTGGCGCGCTTACTCGACCGCCAAGTGCCAACGCAAGTTGAAAACATTTTTGGTAAATACACCGCAATTTCAGTAGTACAGGAGCGGATCAAATTTGGTATCGATGTGACCAATGCCATCACCCAATCGGTGAAAGGGCCAATCGAGATCACCTCGGTACAGATTGAAAATATCGATTTCTCCAACGCTTATGAGAAATCTGTTGAAGACAGGATGCGCGCAGAGGTTGAAGTACAGACCCAACTGCAAAACCTAGAGAAAGAAAGAGTCAGCGCCCAAATCGCCGTGACCCAAGCGCAAGCGGAAGCAGACTCACAACTCGCCCGCGCGAAGGCTGAGGCCGAAAGTATTAGGATTAAAGGGGATGCTGAAGCCTCTGCGATTAAGAGCCGCGCCGAGGCTCTGGCACAAAATCAAAACCTTGTCGAACTGACCAAGGCCGAGAAATGGGATGGAAAACTACCAACCACAGTCTTACCAACGGGCACTCTGCCCTTTATCGATGCTAAGAAGTCGAACTAACAAACGACTAAGCATCGCAAGTAAGCTATTTGCCACTAGCGATACGCATTAGGCTTTACCATAAAAATCCCCAGTCATTGCTGGGGATTTTTATTTAGCGTTAGCGCTATGAACAGCAATCGCTGCGGCGTAACCAGCTTCTTGGGATCTTCTCAAACACCACTTTCGCCATCAACAACGCCAGTACTATGCCCGAGGTGGCCACTAACCAACTTGGTAGCATTTGGTGTTCATGGCCAATCTGTGGCATTACCTCAAAACCAAAGTTCGCCACTAGATAGTTCACTAAGGCACCAGCTACTAAGGCAACACCTAACACACCGCCAAGATAGCCGTAGAGCGCACGCTTTCCCAGCTCCTTAGTCACTACACCTAAAGTAGCGATATTGGTTGCTGGGCCTGCCATCATAAACACCAGCACGGCGCCGGGGGACACGCCAGCGAGTAACAATCCCGCAGCAATCGGTGTCGAAGCCGTTGCGCAGATATACATAGGGACAGACACTAGTACCATCACCAGCATGGCCAGCAACCCATCGCCCCATTTAGCTAAAAAGTCAGCAGGAACATAGGTTTGTACTAATGCTGCGAAGAATAAACCCACCAGCAGCCAGAGGGTAGTATCACGCACCAGATCCGTCGCCGCATATTTTAGCCCAATACCAATACGTGCAATCACAGATTCAGACTTTAACTCAGTCGCCATATCCTGAGTCGACGCACAGCAGCTCTCGCCTTCGGCTTGATGGCTATCAGCCGTTTTCGCGCTTGAGCTACCACAACAAGCGCCCTTCTTCACTACCACGATTTTTTCAGGCGCGGCAGTTTGCGTACCACAGCATGAACCAGCATTTTCAACCTTGACCGCACTGACTTTAGCCGCATTAACCATACCGACAGTGCCCATACTTGGGCCACTAGCTGCCATTAGACTGGGCTTAGCCATAGGTGTCATTTTGATTTTCGGTTCGGTTGATGGCGCTTTCGCGTTATCACTGCCGCAGCAGGAAGACTTAACCGGCGTGATTACAGGCGCCTTAGTCGATGCGCAGCAGCTTTTTACCGCTTCGGCTTTTACCACTGTCTCTGTCGACGGGGATTTTGAGGCGCAGCATGAAGCGACAGGCGCAGCGCTAGCTAATGCCTTGTCTGACTGAACCTTGTCTGACTGGGAATCGGCCTTAACCGCAGGTTTGCCATCGTCATCATCACGTCCCACCAGTAAGCCCGCAACAATGGCACTGGTGATCGCCGCAATTGGGCGCACTATTGCCATAAAAGGGCCGAGTAACACGTAGGAAACCGTTACTGAGTCAACCCCAGTTTCAGGAGTGGAGACTAAAAAGGAGGTGGTTGCCGCTTTCGATGCCCCAGAGCGGCGCAGCCCCACGGCGGCGGGGATCACACCGCAGGAACACAGAGGTAAAGGCGCGCCCAATAACGCTGCCTTGACCACAGTTTTAAAGCCATGTCCGCCGAGCTGCTTTTGCATCCAGGCCATAGGCACGAATACTTTAAGTAAACCCGCCAGAATCAAGCCAAGCAACAGCCAAGGAGCAGAATCTAAAAACAGATCGATAAAATTCTTCAGTAACATAATTAATTCCCTGACTTATCTAGGGTTGTAGCGCTGTGGACTGCACCATGATCATGCTCAACGCGAACTCGTTCGGTACTCGACTCTAGCGCCTCTAAAATCGAGCAATGTTCGGCACTACGAGGCCCGCCGCAGCAGGCATCCGACAAGCTCTGCAAACTGGTTTGAAAATGCAATAACTCGGCAATCTTCGCCTGTACCTGCGCCAGCTTGAGGTCCACCATGCCCTTTACATCGGCACAGACCCAATTGGATTTATCAAGATCGATAGACAACAGCTCACTGATTTCACTTAAGGTAAAACCCACCGCCTTCGCCCGCAGAATAAAACGCAGCCGCGCCGCGTCGGCATCGGTATAGACCCGATAGCCAGAGTCGGTTCGGCTCGAAGGCGAAAGTAGACCGTGTTTCTCATAGAATCTGAGGGTATCGGCCTTCACCTCGCATAAATCGGCTAACTCACCAATTCGGTACATAGTTAATCCTTTGCAGTTTTACTCGAATCTTCTCAAGCAACACTGACAATCAATATGATGGAGCGAGTATAAACCTTAGAGCCTACTCCAAGGTCAAGGGCTATTTTCAAATTTACACTTCACCCCAAAATCATTCCACTTTGTTCTGATATCAATATTGTGAAATCGCGCAGAAAAAACACCCGTAAATCCCGTTTTACGGTAGAATACGCGCGCCTGACGATGGGACAAAAAATATAAGTAGGACCAAGGGGCTTTTGGAAAGCAGAACCGATTGAAGTTGTTCTGTTTTCCGAAAGATCCTTGAAACTAAAATAACTGGACCCTGTACCCAAATGACTGTTGCAAATAATGCCAGACCCATTCGTCGCGCGCTGTTAAGCGTTTCAGATAAAACCGGAATTCTCGAATTCGCCAAAGCATTACACGCCCAAGGCGTTGAACTGCTGTCAACGGGCGGTACCGCTCGCTTGTTAGCGGATAACGGCGTGCCTGTTATCGAAGTATCTGACTATACAGGACACCCTGAGATCATGGATGGTCGCGTTAAAACCCTGCACCCGAAAGTGCATGGCGGCATTTTGGCGCGTCGCGGTCTTGATGAAAATGTCATGGCTGCTAACAATATCAATGCAATCGATCTGGTTGCGGTTAACCTCTACCCCTTTGCCGATACGGTTGCTAAAGCCGGTTGCACCTTAGAAGATGCGATTGAAAACATCGACATCGGTGGCCCGACTATGGTGCGCGCTGCGGCGAAAAACCATAAAGACGTGACTATCGTGGTAAATGCGGCCGACTATAACCGCGTATTAGCCGAAATGGCCGCCAACAATGGCAGCACGACTCACGCGACCCGTTTCGATTTAGCGATTGCCGCCTTCGAACACACTGCGGGTTACGATGGCATGATCGCCAATTACTTCGGCACTATGGTTCCAGCGCATAGCACTGATGAGTGCTTCGAAGACTCAAAGTTCCCACGCACCTTCAACACCCAATTAGTGAAGAAGCAAGATCTGCGTTACGGTGAAAACAGCCACCAAACTGCTGCCTTCTATGTTGACACTAAGATCGACGAAGCCTCAGTCGCAACTGCCGTTCAACTGCAAGGTAAGGCACTGTCTTATAACAATATCGCCGATACCGATGCCGCCCTTGAGTGTGTGAAAGAGTTCAGCGAGCCAGCCTGCGTTATCGTTAAACACGCTAACCCATGTGGTGTTGCACTGGGTAAAGACTTACTCGATGCCTACAACCGCGCCTACCAAACTGACCCAACGTCAGCCTTTGGCGGCATTATCGCCTTCAACGGCGAGTTAGATGCAGCAACCGCTAGCGCTATCGTTGAGCGTCAATTCGTTGAAGTGATTATTGCGCCAGTCGTGAGCCAAGGTGCCCGCGATGTAGTGGCCAAGAAAACCAACGTGCGTCTGTTAGAGTGCGGTCAATGGGATACTAAGACCAAGACCTTAGACTATAAGCGCGTAAACGGTGGCCTGCTGGTGCAAGACCGCGACCAAGGCATGGTTGGCTTAGATGACATTAAAGTCGTGACTAAGCGTCAACCGACCGAGAGCGAGCTGAAGGACTTAATGTTCTGCTGGAAAGTGGCTAAGTTCGTTAAATCTAACGCGATTGTTTACGCTAAAGACGGTATGACAATCGGTGTCGGCGCAGGCCAAATGAGCCGCGTCTACAGCGCTAAGATTGCGGGTATCAAGGCTGCCGATGAAGGCTTAGAAGTGGTTAACTCTGTGATGGCGTCCGATGCCTTCTTCCCATTCCGCGACGGTATCGATGCCGCAGCGGCGGCGGGCATTAGCTGTATCATCCAACCGGGTGGCTCAATGCGCGATGCAGAAATCATCGCTGCTGCCGACGAGCACGGCATGGCCATGGTAATGACGGGCATGCGCCACTTCCGTCACTAATGCCACCTACAGCCAGCACGCCAAGTGCTGGCTGTTTCGTTTATCGCACTCTGTAGCACTAAGAATCTAACCACAAGAATTTAAAACTCAAAGGGATGACTTAACATGAAAGTATTAGTTATTGGTGGCGGCGGCCGCGAACATGCCCTAGCTTGGAAAGCGGCACAATCACCTCAGGTCGAACTGGTTTATGTTGCACCGGGTAACGCGGGCACGGCTCTCGAACCAAAGCTTGAAAACTTAAATATCAGTGCAACTGACATTCCTGCCCTGCTCGATTTTGCTAAAACCAATCAGATCGAACTCACCATCGTCGGCCCGGAAGCGCCGCTGGTATTGGGCGTGGTCGATGCCTTTAACGCTGCGGGTCTACCCATTTTTGGCCCAACCAAAGCGGCAGCACAGTTAGAAGGCTCTAAGGCGTTCACTAAGGACTTCTTAGCACGCCACAATATCCCAACGGCGGGTTATAAAAACTGTACCGAAATCCAAGACGCTAAAGCCTTCGTGCGTGAACTGACGGGCAAGACGGGTTACCCAGTAGTCATCAAAGCCGACGGTTTAGCCGCAGGTAAAGGCGTGATCATCGCCCAAGACCAAGCCGAAGCTGATGCTGCGATTGATGATATGCTCGCGGGCAACAAGTTTGGTGATGCCGGCTCACGCGTGGTCATCGAAGAGTTCTTAAAAGGCGAAGAAGCCAGCTTTATCGTGATGGTCGATGGCAAAAATATCCTTGCCATGGCGACTAGCCAAGATCATAAAGCTCGCGATAATGCCGATCACGGTCCAAACACTGGCGGCATGGGCGCTTACTCCCCTGCGCCCGTGGTCACCCAAAGCGTACACGATTGGACGATTGCTAATGTTATCCGCCCAACGGTTGATGGCATGGCGGTTGAAGGCAATGTTTACACTGGCTTCCTGTATGCAGGTCTAATGATCGCACCAGACGGCAGCGCCAAGGTACTGGAATACAACTGCCGCTTTGGCGATCCAGAAACCCAACCTATTATGATGCGCTTAAAATCAGATCTGGTTGAACTCTGTTTAGCAGCAACCCGCGGCGAGCTGGATAAAGTTACCGCCGAGTACGACGAGCGCGCCGCAGTCGGTGTCGTATTAGCCGCTGGCGGTTACCCTGATGACTACCGCAAAGGCGATGTGATTGACGGCCTAAGCCTAGGTAATCACGATGCCAAGGTCTTCCACGCCGGTACTGAAATGAAAGGCGGACATGTAGTCACTAATGGCGGCCGCGTGTTATGCGCTACAGCCTTAGGAAACACAGTGACCGAAGCACAAAAAGCCGCTTATCAATTGGTTGATGAAATCCATTGGGATGATGTGTATTTCCGTACTGATATTGGCTATCGCGCCATTGCCCGTGAACAACAGAGCTAAGGGTTAATCCCACTAAAAATACCGGCCTAATGCCGGTATTTTTATGCCTTAAATTTGACGATCGTCAAATTTAAGATAATGATTTATATAAATTTTATTAAGATATTATCTACTTTAGCCCGTATTATTCCGCTACAATGCTGCATAATTGTTAATTCCCAAAATAATAAGGACTCCCTATGGAGATTAGACTTATATCTACCGCCATCGCCTTACTGATTGGCGGTTGCGGGGGCGGCTCTGAGGATGCGAGCACCACCACACCACCCGTTCAGCCACCGACTATCACCCAATATACCGCCAGTGCAAGTCAGGTATCGGGCGGCAAACTCACTCCTGCAAGCCAAAAAGTCGATTCGGGCAAAAGAGCCAGCTTTAGTGTTCAAGCGGACGCGGGCTTTGTACTAGAAAATATTAGCGGCTGTGGCGGCTCATTAACCGAGTTAACTTACACCACAGCTGCAATGATTGCAGATTGCGCTATTACCCCAGCCTTTATCAGCAATGCTGAAAATGCCATTCGCCATCAAGACCATACCCTTGCCAGCGCCAATGAGCTGATTGATTTCAGCACTGCCGAACTTGCGAAGGTGGACGCTGCACGTAAGACGCAAATCACCGAACTCTATCAAGGTGTGGGTAACAGCATCAGTTGGCATCCGACCCACGATTCCATCACTTTTTCGAGCTTTATGCCGGAAAACACTTTTACCTTACTGCCATCGAATGTGGATGGCAGCGGCGCTAGTGCCGTACGTGGTTTAGTGATGGCGGGCGAACAACAAGGCCAGCGTTATGCCGCCATGGGTGGCAACTTGTTTGCGGTTAATAATTCAGATGAGAGTGATAAGCTACTGAAAAACCTTATCGGATGGCTAACCAAAGGCGGCGATCAGCAGGATGGCCTCAGCATAGTCACGGCCCAAATGCCGAGCCGTGCCGACAGTTGGTATTTCCCCCATAACGAAGGGATCCGCACTTGGCTAAGCAAGTACTATCCCGATGCTCACAGTATCAATACCGCCAATAGCTGCGACTACAGCGCCCTCGCCAGCTGTATCGATACCTTAAAACCCGATTTAATCGTTATCAGCGATATTGACCGCGACAACCTAGGTTACGCGGGCATTCAAGCGGCGATTGCCAAAGCCAAGGCTGCGGGTATTCCCCTGCTACTCTCAAATTATCGACGCGAACAAAGCGCTATGCTCTCGCCACTCTATCTTGAGATGGGACTCTCTACCGCTGGCAACTATTGGTCCAAACTCAATGCCGATAACTTGAATGTAAGTAGCATTCTGGCCGAAGATAAAGCCCTTGAAGATGTTAAAAAACTACTGGCAAATCTGCGGGAGCAGCGCTTTGACACGCAGGTATTAAATGACTGCACAGGCAATTACTTAAGCTGTAATAGCAGCGCCTTTGTTGAGGCTTTTAAAGCGGGTGCCGACTGGTATCGCAGCAGTGCTGAAACCTTAGATATCAATGGCATTGATGTGTTTAGTCGCACTAACTTCCCACTGATAAAGGCCGGTTTACTGCTCGCCGATAAATACCGTAGTGAAATTGATTATCCCATCGCCTACAGCGAGTTCACCCAATGGCAGCAAGCGCTATTTGCCGATTGGACGGTGAGCTACGCCCGCGCCCATAACCTTGCCCAAGCCGATTTAGGGGAATATGTCACCGACAGAGCCAATCTAAGTAAAGGCACTAATGCTCACTACGGTTATCCGGCCACAGTATCAGAGCGCAAAACCATTAGCGTACCTTATACAGGTCAATGGACCAGCTCAGGCTGGTACGCCTTACCGGGACAAACCATCACGCTCAGTCGTTTGGATAGCACCAATGCCAACGTCGAAATTAAGCTCAATTATCATAGACGCAATACCAACCGCGCCTTTGAACAAAAGGTTTATCGCGCGCCGCTTGAGTTAGCGCAGCAGCGTCTTAAGCTCGCCAAAGGGCAAAGCATCGAGTTTTCAACCCCCTATGGCGGCCCGATTTATTTCTATATCAGTGGCGGCGAAGGCGCGCTCAGTGTCGATGTGCAAGCAAAAAATGTGGCTAAGCACCCAAGTATCATGGATTTTTCTAATCCTGCTGAAATCACGGCCTTCAATGACAAAATCCAAAACACTGAGCTGCCCCATGTGGATCTGCGCACCGATGGCGCTGAACAGCATTTACGCCGCGACCGTTTTATGAATGCCATTGGCGGTAAGATCCCTGATGTTACCGCCTTGCTCAAAAGCATCGTCGAGGACCATATCAATAGTGTTTACACCTTAGCAGGACTTAAGATCCAAGGTAAAAGCTTAACTGAGTCGTTACCCGCCGAGGTGCTATCAAGCTGTCAGGCACTGTTTGGGCAAGATTGTATCGATGTTAATCTGCACACTCGCACGATTATCCAACACGCTAACTATGACCAGAATGCCCAATGTGGATCGGGTTGCAGTGGGAATCCTTGGGATGCCGCTTGGAATATTTCACCCACGGGTTGGGGAGATAACCATGAACTTGGCCATAATCTGCAAACCAACCGCCTCAATGTGCAATATGCCACTGCCGCCAATAGCGATAATTGGACAGGCTATGGCAGCCGCGCGGGGGAAAACTCCAACAATATCTTCCCCTATGTGGTGCTATGGAAGACCCATTATTTGCGTGATGGTAATACCAACACCATCAATGATGGCCATATGAATCACAAAGATCTCTTCTATGTGTTTATGTCCGATGCTGTGGGCACCACGGATACCAGTGGCAAACGCGTGGTCTTCGGCGCCAACTGCAAAGTGCTCGATGCGGGTGAAGACAGATACACAGCCCCTTGGGCCAGCAATGCCTACGCGGTACACAACGGCTATCGCATGGGGTTTTATATCCAAATGGCCCTCAAGGCCCATGGCATGACGCTAAGTGATGGCACAACCTTAAGTAATGGCTTTAATCTCTTTACCTTGCTGTATCAGCACAGCCGTATTTTCGGTAAATACGCTAATAACGCCAACGATTGGGAGGCAAACCGCAGTAAACTCGGTTTTGACTTGTTCCCCTTCGATGGCCATAGCGTCTTCGGTGGTAAAACGGTCAGAGATATTCCTGGCAATGACTTTATGTTGGTTTCCTTAAGCAAACTCACAGGCAAAGATTGGCGCAGCCATTTCGATATGCTAGGACTGCGTTACTCTAGTCTTGCAGCCATACAAGTCACAGCAAACGCCACCCTTGGCACGGTCCCAATGGGTATGTATGAGCTCGAAACTGATTTACCACCCGCCAATATGAGCCAAGGCTTAACCTTTATCCCACTGTCACTGAGCGATAGCAGCACACTTTGGAAAGGCACAGGCTCACCTAGCCAATGCGCGAAACCTTAATACCCTAGACATTAAAGCACTAGACGTTAAGACACTGAAAATTAAGTGCAATAAAAAATAAACCTCGCAAATGCGAGGTTTATTTTGCCTAAAAGCGTGATCTAACGCACACAAGTTGCGAAGTAGATAGCGCACTATTTGACCTCAATAATGATATCCAATAATAAATCAGGGGTTTTCTATGGGTTATTCAATCAAAGACATTATTTATCAAGGCGAAAAGTCCGGCGTGCACAACTGGCAAACATTGTCAGGACAGAATTTTTACTGGCATCCTGACTGGCTTCATATTGCCGAGGATCTCACAGGCCATAAGGCAACAGCCAACATCCAAGCTGATGGTGATAAGGCAACCCAAAATGAAGCTGAACAAGCCATCGTTAAACACCTCAATAAAAGCTAATGGCCTGAGGCAATTGCTTTACGGGCTATTTTATCGATTAAGCCCGGTGCAATCAGCTTAAGCCAACGTCCGAGCCGGCCGCGAAGAGAAGTGATAAGCTGCCGGCCTCGGGTTGCTATCACAGGTAGCATCATGTCGGCACATTGCTCTGCGGAAAGAATTTTAGCTTCCTGCATTGGCGATTTACCGAGTGGCTTACCCGCACCATCTAAGGCTCGCTTATGGATTTGCGAGACGACAAAATCAGGGCAAATCACCGTCACGGCCACATTATCGTCAGCAAGCTCAATCCGCAGCGAATCAAAAAAACCGATAACAGCATGCTTAGACGCCGCATAACCACTACGAGTCGGTACGCCTGTTAACCCAGCCACCGAAGCCACCACCACGACCTGACCTTGGCTCGACTTTAAATAGGGTAAGGCGGCATGGGTCAAATAGGCAGGGCCTAAGTAATTAACGCGCATGATATCTTCAAGAACCGCTAGTTGGGTTAACTCATCAAAACGCGACCACATCGTCATGCCCGCATTATTAACCAAAATATCGAGACGGCCATAATGGGCAATCGTGGCTTGAATTAAGTCTTCACACTGGGAGGCACTGCTGACATCAGCGGCAAAAACAAAGGGAGTAGGACCATAGTTAGCAATTTCGAGGGCAAGTGAGGCAAGACGCGTTTCATTGCGAGCACTCAATACAAGTTGGCATCCTACCCGCGCCATGGCAATCGCCAGCGCACGACCAATACCTTCAGAAGCCCCTGTAATAATAACCACTTTACCCGTCAGTCCATCCATAACCATATCCTTGTTACTAATATGTTAACTTCGGTTAAGGGTAAATTGGCATAATCACCTAAAAAGCGCAATCCCCTATGCGCGTTGCGCTAAGCTCATCTCAAACTGCTCACAATAACTTGCTAGAGGTTGCGGCCGTCCTATCGCATAACCTTGAGCATAGTTGATACCAATCGCTTGCAATCTATCGATAATCTCTTGGTTTTCTACAAATTCGGCGACCGTCTCAATTCCCATTACTCGGCAAACGTCTTGAATAGATTTCACGATGGCATAGTCCTTGGCATTGACGGCCAGGTTTTTAACAAAGCAGCCATCGATTTTGACGTAGTCCACGGGCAGTTCGCGTAAATAGCCGTAGGAAGCAAAGCCACTGCCAAAATCATCCAATGCAAAGGAAAAACCGAGTTTGCGCAATTGCCTGAGCATTTCCATGCCGCGGTGACGGTTTTGAATCGCAGTCGTTTCGGTAATTTCAAAGCAAACGCATTGGCTAGGAATATCAAAAATTTGCTGCTGCTTAGCAATATATTCCACCATGCCTTCGGCGCCGAGACTATTGCCCGAAAGGTTGATTGAAATGCAGTGATCCGGCCAAAGCTGCGAATTTAGCGACAGCCATAAAAAGGCTTTACGTATCACTTCTTTATCAATTTCAGGCATCAGCTTAAAACGTTCTGCGGCAGCAATAAACTGGGCTGGCGCCAAAATGCGACCACAAGGCTCTTGGATCCTGAGCAGAATCTCCATCCGTTGGCGTTTAGAACTCGCACCTAATCCTCGGATGGGCTGGTAGTAGAGCAGGAGTTCATTTTCCTCAATTGCTTGGGCAATACGCATCGCCCATTTAGGCGCATTACGCTGGTAGGTCAGTTCTTTATCTTTATCATCATAAATATGAATTTGATTGGCGCCCTTAGCTTTAGCGGCAATACAAGCGATATCCGCATCCTTGAGTAATTCCTGCGCATTGATATAGGGCGCACGCCCAAAGGCAACACCAATACTTAAGCCGACTTTGTAGTTGCAATTTTTATCGTGTAACACTTGCAACGATACCTGGGCAATAATGTGCTTTAGCAACTGCACCACGGCTAACGCCGAGCGATCGCAGATCACCAGTCCGAACTCATCCCCACCTAAGCGAGCGAATAACTCCTGAGGCCCAAGACATGATTGGATAGCCTTAGCGACCATGGCCAACATGCGATCACCCGCAGTATGGCCACAACTATCATTGATCAACTTAAACTGCTCTAAATCCAAATAACATACCGCAAGGCTCCTCGTTTGACCGACGAACTCGGGCAGTTGTTCTTCGAACGCTTGGCGATTAAGTAACCCGGTAATACCATCAAAGTTTGCGCGTTTTTGTAGCTGGTGCTTAAGGCGTTCTTCTTGGGTGATATCCCGCAGTACTACTACAGTACCGACAATCTCTTTTTCATGATTAAGCACGTTACTAATGCTACGTTCAATAATCCGTGGCGTTGTGGTTAGCAGTTTGATTTTAGCGACTTGAGGTGTCGTTTCGCCAAGGCGAATACAATGAAATACCGCTTGATTTAACTGCTCTCCAGCCTTTAATAAGCTAGCAAGACTCTCTCCAACGGCATCACAACTGGCCACATCAAGCAGTGTTTCAGCCTTTGGATTCATGTAAATGACGTTTGCATCGATGTCGGTCAAGATAACGGCTTCAGCAATCGACTCTAAGGTTATTTTACCGCGCTCTTTCTGCTGATAAATCCTCGCGAGTAAGCTGTTTACGCGATTCGCCAATACAGATAACTCTTCATTACCCTCGCTGGTCACAGGCCGATATACACTCGCCATAGGATCAACGAGCGCTAATTGCTGCATCAAGCTATTAAGGGGCTGTAACAAGCCTGAACGCAACCAAACATAACCCAAGGCGACAATGAATACCCCCAGCAATATCACCGCAAGCGACACCCAGTCGAGACTAAGCTTTACATCTCGAAAAGGATCATCAGAAAATTCAACCTGAAGATAGATTGGTTGTTGACTAATGAGACTCGGCAGCGCAACCGAACTTGGATGTAAAGTATTATGTGTTGTTACAGCATTAGACATGCTGATCCGCGCGACAAGGGAGGTTTGAGCATATTCCAGTAGATCGCGCTCAGTAAGTTGCCGCACTAACAGCACATACTCACCCAAATGTGAAGCGACCGCAGTGACGACATATCCTTTATCGCCAATTAAATAGGCGCTGGCAAACTCAGGCTTAGCCTGCGTCGTTATCGCCTTGGCGATTTCCTGCCGATTCACATCAGCTATTGATTGCTCATTTTGAAAAACACTCTGCAAATTTCCATCTCGCAGAATAAACCAACTTAAATTGGCAGACATGGAGCTCTCAAGCCACGAAGACTCGAGGGCTTTTAACTGCTCGCTATCGAGATGAGCTAATGGGGAGGCATAAATATTAGTGAGAAACCCTAACCGATCGACATCGATGCGGAACTGCTGCTGAATATTCGCCAGCTCGCGCTGTACATTATCCTGACGTAACAATTCAACCCTATGGTCAAACCAAACCCCGAGGCAATAGGAGACAAGCACAACGGCTGGTAAACAGAACCCTGCAATAAATACCAATATTTTGTTGCCTATGCGCATCTTTTACCACGGCTTACGTAATTAAATTAACAAACGGCTTTATTTAGTCCCTTATAGCGCCATGCAACATATCTCATTTGCAAATAGTATTAAATATCACTTTGCTTTATCCGTTGCTAAAGTAGGCAATAGCATGCATTTAATTGCTTTAAACGCCTTTGATTTAACGCAGCTATTCGATAAAAAAGTTTTAAAAAGTTAGATGGTAACCGAGCTCCAATGCACTAACACCGCGGAGACATACGCTATAAAGCACGCGATTAATTAATGCACTCGCTAAACCACAAGTTAATACCCAATTAACAACACCCAAGTGGAAGTTTCTGACGCTGTAATAAACGCCATAAAAAACGGACCCTCAGGTCCGTTTGTTATTTAGTGCAGCTTATTTATGGTACTGCTTAGATTGAGCGTGAACCGCCTTAATAAAGGCACCTGCATGCTCTGGGTCCACATGCTGGTGAATACCATGGCCTAAGTTAAACACGTGGCCTGTACCTTCACCGTAGCCAGCCAGAATTTGAGCGACTTCTTCTTCGATACGTGGGATTGGTGCATATAACATGGATGGATCCATGTTGCCTTGCAGAGCAACTTTATGACCAACACGGCGACGGGCGTCAGCGATATCGACAGTCCAGTCTAAACCTAAAGCATCACAGCCCGTTTCAGCCATCGCTTCTAACCATAAACCACCGCCCTTAGTGAATAAGGTCACTGGCACTTGGCGGCCATCAGCAAAGCGAGTTAAGCCATCAACAATTTTCTGCATATAACGCAGTGAGAACTCACGGTAAGCAGTGTGCGATAACGCGCCGCCCCAAGAGTCGAAAATCATTAAAGATTGCGCACCATTAGCTACCTGTGCGTTTAAATATAAGGTCACTGAATCTGCAAGCTTATCAAGCAACATATGCAATGCAGCAGGCTCGGCGTAGGCCATTTTCTTAATTTTTTCGAAGGTTTTGCTCGAACCGCCTTCAACCATGTAAGTGGCTAGAGTCCATGGCGAACCAGAGAAGCCGATTAATGGCACTTGGCCATTCAGTTCACGACGAATCGTGCTAACGGCCTTCATCACATAACCCAGCTCATCTTCTGGGTCTGGGATTGATAATTTTTTGATGGCATCGATAGTATCTGTTGGGCGCTCAAAACGTGGGCCTTCACCCGCCTCAAAATACAGACCTAATCCCATTGCATCGGGAACAGTCAAAATGTCGGAAAACAGAATCGCCGCATCCAGCTCATAACGACGCAGCGGTTGTAGTGTCACTTCACAGGCCAATTCATGGTTTTTACATAAAGACATGAAATCGCCCGCTTGAGCGCGAGTCGCTTTATATTCAGGAAGGTAGCGGCCTGCTTGACGCATCATCCAAACCGGAGTCATATCGACAGGCTGTTTTAATAGGGCGCGTAAATAACGATCATTCTTTAATTCTGCCATTTGGCTTGATTCCTAGACTTTTATTGAGATCCGCTGGGTCGGTAGTTTAGCATTTACGCGAATAATGTAACCAATATGAGATAATTTATGTGAGCTATTCCCCATCATTGCTGTCCATTTAAGCAGTTATCCTCAAAATGCTAGCCAGATAACATACTGTTTATTAATCGAACTCAAAGTCACAGTCAGACAGAAAAAAGTTGCACCAGTTCCCCGCCTTTGGTATAAAAAGTCTGCGCTAGCAAGAACAATCAAGAAGCTCGTCGCATCGAGCCTGCTATATACATTACTCGCCCAACGATAGGTTTCTATCGTTGGGCTTTTTATTTCCACATTTTTTTATACAAAACAGCTGGTTTGTCCATTTACCAATTATCGCAAATCCCGATAAAAAGGGTTGATCGAAGAGCTATTTCTCCCCTACATTAGAGTTATGTCCTAGCACTTAAATGGAATGCATCATGCTGAGAGAACTCGAAAAAGCAGAACAAAAGTGGGGCGGTTCAAATAAGCTTATAGATCAATGGCTAGAAAATCGTCGCAAACTCTTGGTGCATTATTGCCAAATTGCTGGGCTACCGCCCTACACTAATGCGGAAAAATCGCTTCCCTCTTTTGAGAACGTAAAGTCATTTTGTGATTTATTAGTGGATTACGTTTCTGAAGGTCATTTCGAAGTGTATGACCAAGTGATTAACGCCTGCGAAAAATTTGGCGCCCCTTGCAAAGCGGCTATTCAACAGGTTTTGCCTAAGATCACCCCAACGACCAACGCAGCGCTAGACTTTAACGATAAGTATGCTGAAACGCAGGACGATCAAGTGATGTATCAGCTCGATAAAGATCTTTCCGAACTGGCGCATACCATGGAAACGCGTTTCGAGTTAGAGGATAAACTCCTCGAAGTGCTGCACAGCAAATACTCAGAGCACGCCCAGCAAGCTTAATGCGGCATGATAAGCCACGCTAAACACTGCGCTAAAGAGATGCCTGACCGATAAATAATCAATTTATCCTCTATCTTTCGTTAAGTTGCTATGTGATTGTTTGCGCATTAACAGTACAGCAAAGCATTCAATAGAAACAAAAAAGCCAGCTTTCGCTGGCTTTTTCATTATTATATCAATCGATTATACAGCTGATTGAAAGATCACTTGTGATGCTTTCTTAGTGTAAGAATCGATTTGATCGAAGTTCAAGTAACGGTAAGTGTCAGCTGCAGTTGCGTCTAACTCTTTCGCGTATTCTTGGTATTCTTCAACCGTAGGCAGACGACCTAACAGTGCTGCCACTGCCGCTAATTCCGCAGACGCTAAGTATACGTTAGCACCTGTACCTAAACGGTTCGGGAAGTTACGGGTAGAAGTCGATACTACAGTTGCACCTTCAGCCACACGTGCTTGGTTACCCATACACAGTGAACAGCCTGGGATCTCGATACGCGCACCAACGCGACCGAAAATACCGTAGTAGCCTTCCTCGGTCAGTTGGTCTTTGTCCATCTTAGTCGGTGGTGCAATCCAAAGACGTGTTGGTAGCGTCTTAGCGAACTTGTCTAACATCTTACCGGTCGCACGGAAGTGACCGATGTTAGTCATACAAGAACCCACGAACACTTCGTCAATCTTAGTTTGCGCAACAGATGACAATAACACGGCATCGTCTGGATCGTTTGGCGCACACAGGATTGGCTCTTTGATCTCGTTCAGATCGATTTCGATCACTGCAGCGTACTCAGCATCCTTGTCAGCACTCATCAGCTCAGGATTCGCTAACCACTCTTCCATGCCTTTGATACGACGCTCTATCGTGCGACGGTCACCGTAACCTTCAGCGATCATCCACTTCAGCATAGTGATGTTCGAGTTCAGATACTCAATGATTGGCTCTTTGTCTAACTTGATAGTACAACCCGCTGCAGAGCGTTCTGCTGAGGCGTCAGACAGTTCGAATGCCTGTTCTACTTTCAGGGTTTCTAAGCCTTCGATTTCCAGTACGCGACCAGAGAAGATGTTGATCTTACCTTTCTTCTCAACAGTCAGCAGACCCATTTCAATCGCTTTTAATGGGATAGCATGTACTAGATCACGTAGGGTGATACCAGGTTGCATCTTACCCTTGAAGCGTACTAATACTGACTCTGGCATGTCCAGAGGCATCACACCGGTCGCAGCAGCGAAGGCAACAAGACCAGAACCCGCTGGGAATGAAATACCGATTGGGAAACGCGTATGTGAGTCACCACCAGTACCAACTGTGTCTGGTAATAACATACGGTTTAACCATGAGTGAATAACACCGTCACCTGGGCGCAGCGACACACCACCACGGTTCATAATGAAGTCTGGCAGTGTGTGGTGCGTGTTAACGTCAACCGGTTTTGGATAAGCGGCAGTGTGGCAGAATGACTGCATAGTCAAATCGGCACTGAAGCCTAAACAAGCTAAGTCTTTCAGCTCGTCACGGGTCATAGGACCGGTAGTGTCCTGTGAACCTACAGAAGTCATCTTAGGTTCGCAGTATTGGCCTGGGCGCACGCCAGCAACGCCACAGGCTTTACCGACCATCTTCTGTGCAAGGGTATAACCTTTGCCATTATCAGCGATGTCTTGAGGACGTACGAATACGTCAGAGGCTGGTAAACCTAATACCGCACGTGCTTTGTCAGTTAAACCACGACCGATGATCAGTGGAATACGACCACCTGCACGCACTTCGTCTAACAGTACGTCGGTTTTCAGGCTGAACTCAGAAATCACTTCATCTGAGCCATGACGCTTTACAACACCAGCGTATGGGTAAATGTCGATCACATCGCCCATTTCCATTTTGCTGACGTCGAGTTCGATTGGTAGTGCGCCCGCATCTTCCATAGTGTTGAAGAAAATCGGCGCAATCTTGCCACCTAAGCAGAAACCACCAGCACGTTTGTTAGGTACGAATGGGATATCATCGCCCATGAACCACAGTACTGAGTTAGTCGCAGATTTACGTGATGAACCAGTACCTACAACGTCACCCACGTAAACTAATGGGAAACCTTTGGTTTTCAGTTCTTCTAATTTCTTGATTGGACCTACGCTGCCAGGTACATCAGGCTCGATACCATCACGCGCGTTTTTCAGCATAGCTAAGGCGTGCAATGGGATATCTGGACGTGACCAAGCATCGGGTGCTGGTGACAGGTCGTCGGTGTTGGTTTCACCTGAGACTTTGAATACGGTAAGGGTGACTTTGTCCGCTAATTTTGGACGGCTTAAGTACCAGTCTGCATTTGCCCAAGCTTCAACCACTTGTTTAGCATAGGCATTACCCGCTTCCATTTTCTCAACCACATCGTGGAAAGAATCAAACATCAGCAGCGTGTGAGATAAGGCTTTAGCAGCTAAAGGCGCCAGAGCGGGGTTATCTAACTGAGCGATCAGCGGCTCGATGTTATAGCCACCTTGCATAGTACCTAATAACTCAGTCGCACGTTCGGCAGATAGTATGGGTGAAGTTGCAGTGCCTTTAGCAACCGCATCTAAGAAAGCGGCTTTTACATAGGCGGCTTCGTCAACACCGGGGGGAATTCGATTTTCGAGCAGGTCAAGAATAACAGCTTCTTCACCAGCGGGGGGATTTTGAACCAATTTAACCAGTTCAGCCACTTGATGTGCATCTAATGGCTTAGGGACTACGCCCTCTGCAGCACGTTCTGCGACGTGTTTACGATATGCTTCTAGCACGGCAACATTCCTCTTTGTTTGGCGCTCTAACAACGAAACTGCACGTCTTCTCAATTGAAGCTGACAGTCCGACATGATCGACCCGTATTTCCGGCCAGCAGTATACTACAGCTTTGCAAAAGTATGAATCAGGTCACACTCGGCAAAAGACGAAATAAGGGCTAAATCCGGAGGTGCAACTCAACTTACGGCAACAATAAAACAATGGAAATTAGACAATAGTTTGAAAACAGATAAAAAACCATAATCTACAAATAGTTAACATACGTTCATCAATTTAAAATCGAACGATTATTTTTTTGGACATCAATTCCTTTCCACCAAAAATATTTCTCAACTTTGTGTGTTTAGGCTTTGAAGATGACGGGCTTAAACTTACACTCAAGCTTGAATGACCCATTTCCCATCCCTTGGAGTAGTAATGACATCCCTCAGTATTCAAGCCGTTATTTTTGATATGGATGGCGTGTTAATTGATTCAGAACCCCTTTGGCAAAGGGTTGAATATGAAGTGTTATCGGCGCTTGGCGTGCCAGTCACTATCGAAACAATTCAACAAACCACGGGGTTACGTATCGATCAATGTGTCGATTATTGGTATCACAAAGCGCCTTGGGCCGATTACGATAATGCCAAGGTCAGCAACGCCATAGTTGACAAAGTTGCTGAAGAAATTCGGCAATCCGGTGAGCCGATGTCTGGCGTTCAACAAGCAATGGCATACTGCCAGGCCAAAGGCTTAAAGGTAGGCTTAGCCACCTCTTCACCAACAGCTCTGATTGATGCTGTGCTAACAAGGCTTAAGCTTAAGGGCCAATTTATGGCGGTAGAATCTGCTGAAGCGCTTACCTATGGCAAACCCCATCCAGAGGTTTACTTAAATTGCGCAGCGGCCTTAGGGGTTGACCCGCGATATTGCCTCGCGATTGAAGACTCTTTTAATGGTCTGATCGCTGCCCGCGCCGCCAATATGCAAACCGTTGCGATTCCTGCGCCAGAACAACGCGGTGAAGCAAAATGGATCATAGCCCATCATCAATTAGAGAGTTTATTGGAGCTTGATAAGGTGTTCTAAATAAAGTCACCGAATCAATTTGAGAAAGGTTAATCACTGCTAGGATACACCGATGAAGTATTATGTGTTGTTAATACTGTGGGCGGCGAGTTTGCCAGCCTTAGCGACAGATTCTATGCGCTGTAAGCAATTCGTCATCAACGTAGGCGATCCCTTAGACGCAGTGTTAGAAAAGTGCGGACCGCCAAACGAAGCCAAAGAATATAGCCAACCCGCCAATTATCGAAACTCCGCGGGTGATATCGTGATTGATCCAAGCAAGTTGCCGATAGAATATGCTGAGTGGACCTATGATTTTGGCCCGACACGATTGATGCGGCGGGTTTATGCAACCGATCAAAAAATCGAAAAAATTGAAACCTTAGGATATGGGCATTAATCCTAACCCAAGTAAAAAGCCAGACAGATGTCTGGCTTTTTCGTTTTCATCCTATGGATTACCAGATTTTTACGCGCTCTTCTGGTTTTAAATACATCTTGTCGGTCTCTTTCAGCTCAAAGGCTTTATAGAAAGCTTCAATATTGCGCGGCGTCCCCATCGCGCGGTAGTGGCTAGGTGAATGTGGATCCGTCAGTAAACGACGACCTAACTCTTCATCACGGTAATTACGGCGCCATACCTGTGACCAACCGACGAAGAAACGCTGCTCGCCCGTTAAGCCATCGAGCACGGGAGCAGGTTTACCGTTTAAGCTCATCATATAGGCGCGAGCAGCTACTGTTAACCCACCTAAGTCACCGATGTTTTCGCCTAAGGTTAAATCACCGTTCACAAACTTACCGGGTAATGCTTCGTAGCCAGAATACTGCGCCGACAGTTGCTTACCGCGTTTTTGGAACTCTTCACGGTCTTTATCCGACCACCAGTCACGCAGGTTACCGTCGCCATCGTACTTAGCGCCTTGGTCGTCGAAACCATGGCTGATTTCGTGGCCAATAACCGCACCGATACCGCCGTAGTTGACCGCATCATCGGCTTCCATATTGAAAAATGGCGGTTGCAGAATCGCTGCTGGGAATACGATTTCATTGCCAACTGGGCTGTAATAAGCGTTCACCGTTTGCGGTGTCATATGCCACTCGGTACGATCGATTGGCTTACCGAGCTTGTTGATCATGTCTTGATATTCAAACTGGGCGTAACGCATATAGTTGCCCACCAGCTCATCAGGCTTGATTTCTAGCGCAGTGTAGTCTTTCCATTTGTCTGGATAACCAATCTTGTAGGTAAACTTAGACAGTTTTTCCTGAGCCGCGACTTTAGTTTCTGGCGTCATCCACTCGAGCTCATTAATACTGACTTCGAAACCTTTGATCAGATTTTTGATCATAGTTTCCATGCGAGCTTTGGCTTCTGGTTTAAAGTACTGCTTAACGTACTCTTCACCCACTAATTCACCTATTACTTGGTCGGCGCCATCAACCGCTTTTTTCCAGCGTGGTTGCTGCTCTTCAATGCCCATCAACGTTTTGCTCTTAAAGGCAAAGTTAAGATCGACAAAGTTTTTACTTAACAGCTCGGCGTAACTATCCACGAGGTGGAACGTTAAATAGTCCTGCCAAGCCGAAACAGGGAAGGCATCAAAATTTGCACCTAACTTTTCAAAATAAGAGGGTTGACGCACGATCACGTCAGTCACTTTATCACCTAAACCAGCATTCGCGGCAAAGGCATTAAAATCAAACTGTCCCATGAGCTTTTGCAGCTCGGCGCGGTTCAGTTTGTTATAGGATTTGTTCGCATCGCGCGACTCTACACGGCTCCACTGACTTTTCGCGATCATCATTTCAATATCGGCCACGTTTTTCGCGGCACGTTTTGCATTTTTATAGCCCGCTTCAGTCAGAATATCAGTCACATATTTCGCCATTGCTTGGCGATTAGCGACAAACTTAGCGTCATCTTTTAAGTAGTAATCGCGGTCTGGCAAGGTTAAGCCTGACTGGCTTAAATACACTGCATATTGGGTAGAGTTTTTCGCGTCGTTATTAACGTAGAAACCAAAGGGAATACCTGAACCGCTGGTGAGTAATTTCCCCATCACCGCGGGTAATTCACTGTGATTTTTCACTGCAGAGATGTCCGCCAGTAATGGATTTAATGGGGTTACACCTAAGGTTTCGAGCAAATCGGTATTCATAAAGCTGGCGTTAAAGTCGCCAATTTTTTGCTCATTGGAGCCAGGGGCAGCATTCTTTTTTGCGGCCGCTGCATCGATGATCTTTTTCAATGCATCTTGGCTTTGATCGTACAGCACAGAAAATGCACCGTAGTTGGATTTATCAGCTGGAATGGGCGTATTGGCTAACCATTTACCGTTAACACTGTAGTAAAAATCATCTTGATGGCGAACTGAGGCATCAAAGTTTTGTAATTCAATGCCAGAAACCGCGGCGACTTCAGTTTTAGGCTCGCTGCTGCAAGCGGCTAAACCTAGGCTCAAGGCAATACCCAGCGCCAGTGTGCTTATCTTCTTCATTGTTTTCCCCAGCTTCCGTTGAGAGTGTTGTTATTTTTTCCTGCAAAACCTTAGCATTTAGACTGGTTTGGCTGTAGTAAGATTTTGTAAAAGGTTATGACACTTATCGATTCATCCCACCTTATTAAAAGACAGAATGAACAAAATCTAATCTCGAAACGTCAACACGCCCTAGTTATACCCTTATCATTAAAACGCTTTACCAATAAATAAATAAACTGACTTATCACCCATATCCGTAATGCCGAAACCAATCGCCGCAGGTCCCATTGTGGTATCAGTGCCGATGTACAGACTCGATGCATAAATAAGATCAGTAAGCGATACTTCTGATCGCTCAAACCACACATTACCTGCCTCTAAACTTAAGCCTAAGTACAGAGGGTAATCTCGCATACCTAAGGCATCACGCCCTAAATCATACTGATAAATAAAGGCACCAAAGAGTTTATGAGCTCCATTCAACGAGTCCTTGTGATAACCAGAAAGATTTAAGAAACCGCCTAAATCTGACAAGTGCAAGGTATTGAGGCCATCATTATTATTTGTCGCAAGCGACGCTTTACCTACAAAGGCGTGATTGCCAACGCTCAGTGCGCCTTTCCAGTCGGCCTCTATCTGCACGCTATAGTCGTTCTGATTATCGATGACATCGTCAAAATTCTCTTTACGAACATAAACGTTTAAGCTGACACGATTGCCCGATGTCGGAAAACTAATACTGTCTAAGCTGTCATACCCCATCCTGAAATAGGCACCATAGGAATTAAAATCAAAATCCTGAAGTAGCCATGCATCATTAATAATGACACCTTTTTCCGCCACTAGCCCCAACTCGACAACGCCTTGCAGCACATAGTTGTAACCAATACCTAATTCGACGGTGTGGGTTTTCTTATCAAAGGTTAGCGCACGATTATTGTTATCGTATAAGTCCCAATTATGGATATCGTATTGATAACGAGCTCGACTATAAAACTCTTGATCCCGATTCAAGGGCTGATAAAACTCAGTCGCAAATAGCTTCTCGAATCCAAGCTTAACTTCGTTTCGCCACTCTCCGCCATTAAAGGTTAAGTCTGTCATGGTATAAGCCATATCAAAGCTGATGGCTGAATCAGAGCTAAAATCGTCCTCCCAATTAAAGCCTAGTTGGAAATAATTAGGTCCCCATGATTTAGCGCGCGTGGTTACCGTAAGTACACGCCCTTCTTTACCCTCCACAAATTCGGCGTCAACACGTTCAAATTTATTTAAGGAATAGATACGTTTTATCGCATCGTTCAATTCATCTTTAGTAATATTCTGACCAGGTTTAAGTTCTAGGGTTTCTTTTAATAAATTAAGGCTAACTTTTGAGTGGTTATCAAACACAATTTCCTTGATAGGATGAGCGATATCCGCCATGACAGTCTTACCCTTGGCCCTTTTACTCTCAACATAGGCGGCATATTGTTCTTCGCTAACGCTCATCTTTTGCAATTTAACTAACTGGCTGGTCGCCGCTTCTTTGCCGAGGGTTAACGCTAAAGGCATGATGGTAAAATCGGTTGTGCTTAGGGCATCGATCGCAGGACGGATCAACACATCATTATCAGTCAATAATTGCTTTTGTTTTTCAGTACTGGCGTTAGTCAAGAAATTGGACAACTGATCTAATACGGCAATAGTGCTATCGAGCTTATCTTTTTTTACCAGTGGTGAGCCAATATCCACAGCAATGATAATATCAGCGCCCATCGCCTTCACTACGTCCACAGGCATATTGTTGGCAATACCACCATCCACCAGTAACTTACCGTCGATTTGCGTAGGTTGTAATGCACCTGGCACCGTAGCAGAAGCCTGCATTGCTTTGATAATACTGCCATGGTTAAGCACTACGGGTAGACTGGTTTCTAAATCCGTCGCCACGGCACGATAAGGAATGGCTAAAGCATCAAAATCACCAAATTGCTCCACTAAATCCGTGGACTGCCGTAATAACTGCGACATGGTCTGCCCACGCAATACCCCACTTGGCGCTTTCACCTCGCCTTCGGTATAACCAATATTGAGCGGAATATTATAGCGATCTCGTAACTGTTTATCTCGATAACTCAATACATTACGAGGGATGGTATCCGAATAACCACTATCCCAATCAACTCCCATCATGATGGTTTCGACTTCACTTGCACTGTATCCCAAGGCATACATACCCGCGACATAAGCGCCGATACTCGTACCTGCAATATAGTCCACAGGAATATGATGTTCTTCTAAAATTTTAAGTACACCAACATGGGCGGCGCCTTTAGCACCACCACCGCTTAACACTAATCCTATTTTTGGCCGTTCAGCCGCACATAAGGGAGTCAGCAACACACATAAAAAGAGAGA
>AACY020561262.1_pt1 | contig 90333 bp, 84 predicted proteins | sample 267378 | NCBI WGS metagenome assembly AACY02 (sample SAMN02954345, study PRJNA13694) | marine metagenome | biome: aquatic; feature: ocean; material: water; isolation source: isolated as part of a large dataset composed predominantly from surface... | reverse complement strand
TCGACCATCGCTATGGATGAACACTAAACAGTTAATGGTCAAATCAACTAATGAGATCAAGAAAGTAGCAAAAAGCTTCGAGAAAAGTTATGACGTAAATCAGATGCCATGCAAAAAGCAGTGAATATGGACAACACTTATCATCCAAAAACAACAAAGCCAGCATTTAGCTGGCTTTCGGTGTTTACACGAACACAGATGAGGTATCGATAGGTTAAATATCGTCCATCCGGATAGTGCTGTGAACTAATCGTTGCTGTTGAGTTTTCTCAACTCGAATTAAGCCTTCTAATGCCGCACGCGCATCTTCAGCAGTGGTTGAGTTGACGGTTTTTTCCAATAAGCCAATCAGACGATTTTCCAAGTCGAGATGTAAATTCAACACATCATCTTCGTTCATATTGGCGGGTAACATGGTATCTTGGCAACGCTTAGTAAAATCTTCAAACACAAAGTCTTTATACCAAGTATCGAGAACCCTCGCTGGCGCCTCATCCATATAATCACGCAATTTTTCAGCGACATGCTTTTGATGAGATTCAAAATACTCCAGCATCATCTTTACTCGAGCGGAGTCAGCATGATTGTTCAGTCGGCCATAGAGTTGCGCCATATCTAAGCGGCAGTTCGCCACATACTCAAGTAAATCACGTAATTGTTGAATACGCATATAATGCACTCCAGTGTTAAGCCAACTACTTGGCGCTATTAACTTTGTCTGGATTCATTATGTAAGTAAAAGCGTTACGAATATTTGAACAAGGTCATAATTTAACTTTCGCAACGCCATCTAATTTAGGAAATCTTGAAGAAACAAGGTGCAGATCACGCATTAACCTTGCTGTTTTATTTTTTACAAAATAGAAAACATCATCGACAACAGCCGCAGGGCAGGTAAATCCTGCAACACTTAACCACATTAGTATTAAAAATAACCACGAAAACAAAGGTTAATAAATTGCAGCGATGAACGTGCTCAAAAATGCTTGGAATAATCAACAACGGAACAGACATGTTAAGTGTACAGAAAAGTAAAATAGCGCTATGTCAGTTGCGATAACTTAGTTTGAAATGATGAAGATTTTATGGGGAGACTAACGAGAAAAATTGGAACGACATATCAGGTTCGAACCGATGACCTATACCTTGAAAAAGAAAGGTATCGCAATATCAAAAGCACAACTGAGCTAATGCTAATTGAGTACTTGATTATGGGGAGATTTAGAAAATTGGAGCGACATATCGGGTTCGAACCGATGACCTATACCTTGGCAAGGTATCGCTCTACCAACTGAGCTAATGTCGCATTTACATTTTAAGACTGTAACCGTCTGAAATTGGAGCGACATATCGGGTTCGAACCGATGACCTATACCTTGGCAAGGTATCGCTCTACCAACTGAGCTAATGTCGCATAATTAGTGCTTCACATTCGCCTTCAACATCGACAAAGGTATCGTCTATCAACCTTTATCAACTGAGCTAATGTCGCATAATTTTGTATTTAATGACTTGGTGAATCACTAAATTTGTATTTGGAGCGACATATCGGGTTCGAACCGATGACCTATACCTTGGCAAGGTATCGCTCTACCAACTGAGCTAATGTCGCATATCCTGCATTTAATGACTTGGTAAATCACTAAATTTGTAATTTGGAGCGACATATCGGGTTCGAACCGATGACCTATACCTTGGCAAGGTATCGCTCTACCAACTGAGCTAATGTCGCATTTTGTATCGCTGCCACATTTGCCTTCAACATTCACAAAGGTATCGTCTCCTAACCTTTATCAACTGAGCTAATGTCGCCTTTACTTATTTGACGAGACAATCATGCCCGCATCAAAAAGTTGAGGCCGCATTATATGAAAAATTTATGCGGCTGCAACCCCTTCTTGCAGATTTATCTGCTGATCGGTCAAATTTTAAATACTTTGCTGCGGTAATACTGTAATTCAGCGATCGACTCTTGGATATCTTGCAGCGCTTGATGAGTGTTTTGCTTTTTGAAACCTGCCATAGTTTCAGGGCTCCAACGCTTCACTAGCTCCTTAACCGTGCTTACGTCTAGATTGCGATAATGGAAGTAGTCCTCCAATTCACGCATATAACGATTTAAGAAGCGACGGTCCTGACCCACGCTGTTACCACACATAGGCGAGACACCCTTAGGCACGTATTGCTCTAAAAATGCGATGGTTTGTGCAACAGCCTGCGCTTCGTTCACTTGGCTGGCACGCACTCTATCGATGAGGCCCGATTCACCGTGATGTTTTTGGTTCCAATCATCCATGGCCGCCAGTACTTCATCCGATTGATGAATAGCAATCACTGGCCCCTGACCGATAATATTGAGTTCTTGGTCTGTTACTAAGGTAGCAATTTCAATGACCCTATCGACATCGGGTTCTAACCCAGTCATTTCGAGATCGATCCAAATGAGATTATTTGCGTCTGCCGCCATAATTGCGCCTTATCATGTCAGTTAGCCTAAATTCAGGCTTTTTTATTCAAGAGCGTGTATCATACTGCTTTTTTCAAACACAAAATATCACCTAATTGACGAAGACAAACCAGTGAGTAAAAAGAAACCCCTAAGCCAAGGCCAATTACGCCGTATGCGCGCCAATCACGAGAAACGCCTCAATCGTGACAATGGTGATAAAAATGCGCCTGAGTTACAGGATAGCTCACTCGGCCCAGAACAGAGCGGAACCGTGATCTCCCGCTTTGGTCAACATGCCGATATTGAAACCGAAGATGGCCTGATTGTGCGCTGCAACATTCGCCGCACCATTAGCAGTTTAGTGACTGGCGATAAAGTGATTGTACGCTTAGCTATTGAAAGCCAAGCAAATAGTGGTATAGCTGGCATTGTGGAAGCAGTGCATCCAAGACGCTCTTCCCTCTCGCGCCCCGATTTATACGATGGCGTGAAAATTATCGCCTCGAATATCGACCAAATTTTGATTGTGTCTTCCGTATTACCTAGCTTTACCACCCAGATTATTGACCGCTATTTAGTGGCAGCCGAAGACACGGATATTCCGCCGATCATCATTTTGAACAAAATTGATCTGTTAACGCCGGAAGAAGCACCCGCCATCGAAGCTGCCTTAAAGCGCTACGAAGCCATTGGATATCCAGTATATAAGGTCAGCAGTAAGTTAGGCGAAGGCTTAGATACCATTAAAGCCCTGCTGAAAGATAAAGTGAGCGTATTTGCTGGCCAGTCTGGTGTGGGTAAATCCTCTCTGGTCAACGCCTTACTGCCCGAAGCCGAGCTACTGGTAGGCGATGTCTCCGACAACTCTGGGCTTGGACAACACACCACGACCACAGCTAAGTTGCTACATTTACCGAGTGGTGGTGATTTAATCGACTCCCCCGGCGTGCGCGAATTTGCCCTCTGGCACTTACCCGCCCAACGTGTCGGTTGGTGCTTTATCGAATTTCGTGACTTTTTAGGTGGCTGTAAATTCCGCGATTGTAAACACGGCGATGACCCAGGCTGCGCCTTAAAAGCCGCAGTCGAAGCGGGTAAGATTAGTGAAGATCGCTTTAATAACTACCATCGTATTATCGCAAGCCTTGATGAGCAGCGTCACGCTCGGCAATTTCGCGCCCAAAGCGATGAATAACGAGTACAACAAAGCCATCACAACGAATAGAATTAACGCAAAACAAGTCTCAACCTAAGTTGAGCAACATAAAGGAAAGGAACACAAATTGGATAAAGTTAAAATTGCGCTGCAGTACATGCTGCCAAAGCACCTGTTATCTCGCTTAGTCGGTAAACTTGCCGCTTCCGAAGCTGGCGCATTAACGACTGCCGCGATTAAATGGTTTATCAAGCAATATAAAATCGATATGAGCGAAGCGGCTCAGAGCGAACCTGAGGCTTATAAAAGCTTCAACGACTTTTTTACCCGTGCACTTAAGCCTGGTATTCGCCCAATTAATACTGCGGCCAACATCATGGTGCACCCCGTTGATGGCGCCGTCAGCCAACTTGGTCCCATCAAGGATGGGCGTATTTTCCAAGCTAAAGGCCATCACTATTCTTCACTCACTTTGCTTGGCGACCAAGCCGAAGATGCCAAACGCTTCGAAGGTGGTGATTTTGCGACAATTTATCTGGCTCCTAAGGATTATCACCGCATCCATATGCCGATTAAAGGCACCCTGTCGAAGATGACCTATGTGCCAGGTGAGCTGTTTTCCGTTAACCCGCTAACGGCGCGCCATGTGCCAGGCCTATTTGCTCGCAACGAACGTGTAGTGGCAATTTTTGAAACCGAGCTTGGCCCACTGGCTATGGTATTAGTAGGCGCAACTATTGTGGCGAGCATCGAAACCGTTTGGGCAGGCACTATTACGCCGCCAACCGGTAAGCAAGTATTCACTTGGGAATATCCAACGGTAGGCCCTGACGCGATTACCTTAGAGAAAGGCGAAGAAATGGGTCGCTTCAAGCTTGGCAGTACCGTCGTCATGCTGCTTGCCAAAGATGCTATCGACACCTTCGCCGAAGGCGTTGAACCCGAAGCCGTGACGCGTATGGGTCAAGCCTTTGCTAATCTGAAAAACCAGGCGTCAGCCGACTAACTACGGCGACCCAATTGAGCCAGACCAGTAAACCTTCGGGATTAATCGAATTACACTTAGCTGTGCTGATGTTTGGCGGCACAGCGTTGTTTTCAAAGTTAATCCCCTTAAGCGCACTCGATATTACCTTCCTAAGATGTGTCGTCGCGGCGTTAGTGTTGGCATTGCTCATCAAATTCCGCGGTAAATACTTAAGCCTTGCCAGCAAACAGGATTATCTGGTTGCTATCGGCTTAGGTGTGATAGTCAGCCTGCACTGGGTCACCTACTTTGCCGCGATGCAACTCTCATCGGTCGCCATCGGCATGATCGCCTTCTTCACCTATCCGGTGATGACGGTGATTGCCGAGCCATTATTAACGGGCAATAAAATCAAGCTGATGGATATTATCAGCGGCATTTTCGTGCTGATAGGTGTTGTACTGCTGATCCCCGAAGCCAATCTTGGTAACGACACGACTCTAGGAATTGCGATCGGTATTCTGTCGGCAATGTTATTTACCGCCCGTAACCTACTGCAAAAACGCTATTTTTCCCAATATAGTGGCCCCCACGCCATGTTTTATCAAACCTTAGTGGCGGCGGTGTTTCTTATGCCTTGGCATCAAACAGATCTGCAAAGCATCTCCCTCGAGACCTGGGGCTTGATTGTGCTGCTAGGGGTCGTGTTTACTGCCGCGCCCCATGCGCTGTTCACCTCGGCATTGCGCCAATTAAGTGCTAAAACAGTAGGACTAGTCTCCTGCCTTCAACCCTTTTATGGGGCCATGTTGGCTTTGCTGATTTTAGGTGAAGCACTGAATGTAAATACTTTGATAGGCGGAACCATCATAGTCGCCACCGCCATCTTTGAAACCCATCAATCCCACCAGTCACAACGGCGAAAAAAGAACATTTGAAACATACCAATCTTGGCCCAAGTTGGCTAAGATGAGTGCGTCTTTCGCCTCTAATTGCTTTTGCCTATATGCCACGTATTTTATTGTTCGTTATTGCTTTTTTGTCTTTTTCTCTCCATGCCAATTCGCCCTTGCAATTGGACAAGCGTCTTGGCCTAAACAACCAAAATCAGCAACAAAATATTAGCATTGACGATCAAATTGTTGAGCTTAAAAACAACATTGACAGACTGGCGGCCAATGCGAGCAGTTTTCAGCAGGCGCAGCTGGATTTTGAAAAAAATAAAAAGGTCATCGATCAGGGCTTAAAAGAGGCCACTAAGCCATTAAAGCTGGATAAAGCCACAGATCTTAACCAGCAAGCCTCGATGGCCTATTTACGCCTATCTGAGTTAAAAGAGAGTGAGGCGGCTCTCGGCAATCAAGTCAACGAACTACTACAGCGCCATAATCTACTGCCTTCCGTCATTGCCAATGCAAGACAAAATGTGCTGCAAAATAAAAAAACGGAATTGGCGCCTATCGATACGCCAGCGGGTGAATTACAACAAATACAGCGGATTTTCTTCGAACAGAGCCTTGCCACCCATGAGGCCGAGCTTGCCAGTAGCCAAAAGCGTATCGAACTTACCCAGCTACAGTTACAGTTAGTTCGCCAGCAATTGAGCCAGCAAGAAGCCTTTATCGAAACTATCAATAAGGCGATCAACAAGCAGCGCCAACAACAAACCGATGCCACGCTGGCCAAGAATTTAGTTGATACCACTAAAGTCATCGATCCGATTACACGCAATATCGCCGATACCAATCAGATCTACGGCCAAAAACTGCAAACCTTAACCTTGCAAATCAATAACGTGGTAGAGCAGCAAGAACAGGCTGAGCTCCAATATCAATCTCAAGCCAAGCAACTTGCTAATATCCAAGAGCAAATTACTTGGGTCAAAATGAACTCCGCCTTTGGCGAACGCTTTTTGCAGATGTTGCAATCGCTGCCTAAGCCGCCAAACCATGAAAAACTACAAACTCTTATCGCCGATGCGCGTCTCGACAGATATCACCTAGAGCAACAGCAGGCGCTCAACGAACAAGAACTCGAACAAGCCAATCTCTATAATGAGGGGCAGATTAAGCTGCTGCGCTCACAACAAGCATTGCTGACTCAGCTAATGCAGAGTTATGACCAGTATTTGAGTGAACTAGGCAAGCTTAAAGTGAATTATCAGCAGCTTAGCCAACAGCACCTGACGCTAAAAAACACCCTAAACGAACATCTATTTTGGGTACCTAATGCCGCGAGCATTAACAAGCTCTGGCTCACCGATATTCAACGTAGCGCCCTATGGCTAATCCAACAGGCACAATGGGGACAACTGAGCAAAGCTTGGCAGGAGCAAAACGACTATTGGTCATGGTGGATCATTCTGCTAGTGCTCTGTTTAGTGGTTCAAGATTTAATAAAACCTAAATTCAATCGATTACTCGGCAACTATGCAACCTATGTAGGTAATGTGACTCAGGATAAATTTATTTATACCTTCAAATCCTTAGTCCTTAGCCTAGGTTATGCCCTCATCAAACCGCTACCCATAGTGGCAGCAGGATGGATTTTCTATCAATCAGACCGTAACTTTGTGCAAGCGGTCGGCATGGGGATTTTAGCAATAGGATTGGTTTACCTATTGTATCGATTGATTTTTATTCTTGCTCTAGATAAAGGCGTATTGGTAGGCCACTTCAAACGCCCCTCAAAACTGATTCAGGCAGGCCAGCTCAGGCTCAAACACTTTGTATTTGTCGCCAGTCCCTTGCTTGGCATTATGGGCTTTACCGAAATACTCGATGCCTCGCTTATCCGCAACAGCATTGGCCGCGGCGCATTTATCTGTTTTTGTGTGGTGTTATTCTTGTTATACAAGGATATTTTGCTATTAAGCCGGCAAAATAGCGTTGCTCAAAAAGAGGGGAAGAACAAACGGCTGATCCAAAAATTGCTCTGGGCATTGTTGATCGCTGTTCCCCTGCTGAGCGCTGGGCTCGCCTTTAGGGGCTACTACTTCACCGCATTCCAAATGCTGTTGCAATTACAGCTATCGATCATATTGGGATTAAGCTTTTTACTGCTCTATCAATTAATTAAACGTTGGATGTTGATTGAGCGCCGCCGCATTGCCTTCGACCGCGCGAAAGCGAAACGGGCTGAGCGTTTAGCCCAACGGGAAAAGGGCGAAACACACCATAGCTCCAATGATGGCTTAGATACCTACGAAGAACCCGTAGTCGACCTCGAAACCATTTCGAGTCAGTCCCTTGGATTGGTGCGTTCCTTATTGCTACTGGCGTTTTTAGCCAGCTTGATTGGCCTGTGGACGCAAACCCATACGGCGCTGTTTTCCTTCTTGGATGGCATCACCCTCTGGACCACCAATACCAGCGTCAATGGTGTCGAGCAGCAGCTCCCCATCACCATGAAATCGCTGTTATTCGGCTTAATCATCGTTGGCTTCTCGCTGATGATTGCGACCAATTTACCCGGTTTGCTTGAGCTGATGATCCTACAGCGGCTCGATTTAACACCCGGTACTGGCTTTGCCATCACCACAGTAAGTCGTTACTTAGTGGTGTTTTTAGGCCTGTTGATTGGTTTTTCGAATCTCGGGATGGAATGGTCAAAACTGCAATGGTTGATTGCCGCCTTGTCACTGGGTCTAGGTTTTGGTTTGCAGGAGATTTTTGCCAACTTTATCTCGGGCCTGATTATTCTGTTCGAAAAGCCAGTGCGTATTGGCGATACGGTGACAATCCGCGATCTCACCGGGACTGTGAGTAAAATCCAGATCCGTGCCACCACCATTATCGATTGGGACAGAAAGGAAATTATCATTCCTAACAAGGCTTTTATTACCGAGCAATTGATTAACTGGTCGCTGTCGGATCCTATTACCCGTGTCATTGTTTATGTGTCGGTTGCCCGCGATTCGGATCCAGCAAAAGTGGAAGCCACGCTTTATCAAGCTGTTCAGGAATGCGAAGATGCGTTGCCGAATCCAGAGCCAGAAGTGTGGTTTGCTGGCTTTGGTAAACATACTCAAGACTATGAAGTACGAGCCTATGCAAAAGATATGTCGGCACGCTGGCCACTACGCCACGATCTGCACAAACGTATTACCCGTAAGCTTAAAGAAAACAACTTGGAACTCGCCTATCCGCAAATGGAAATCCATATTAAAAATGGCCAAACTCGCGATCAGGTCGGCATAATCCGCAGTTAATAGGAAAAATCACATGCTTATTTTTGCTCACCGTGGTGCCAGCGGTTATGTGGCGGAAAATACCTTAGCCGCCATGGCCAAAGCGATTGAATTAGGCACCAAAGCCATTGAGTTGGATGTGCACAATGTCGAAGGTGAGTTAGTCGTATTTCATGACCGCAGGCTCGACAATAAAAGCTCAGGCCAAGGCATTATCCATTTAGTAAGTAGGGACTACCTAGAGCAAGTCACAGTTAAAGGCGAACCCATTCCCACACTTTGGCAAGTGCTCGAACTGGTCGCAGGTCGCGCCACAGTAAACATTGAACTTAAAGGCGTAAATACAGTAACGCCACTCCTCGAACTTTATCCAAAAGCCATCACCGAGCTAGGGTTCAGTACCGAGCAATTACTGATTTCCTCCTTTAATCATCCTTATTTACAGCAAGTTAAACAGGCTCTGCCACAGGCATTAGTGGCGCCCTTGCTCGCCAGTATTCCCCTCGATGGCGCAGCGGTCGTAAGCGAGCTAAACGCATATTCTTTGCATTTAGATGTGAGTTTTATCAGCCAAGCTCTAGTGGATGACGCCCACCAAAGAGGTGCTAAGATTTATGTTTACACCGTCGATCACAGCGATGATATTCATGCACTTAAGCAACTTGGTGTCGATGGCATCTTCAGCAATTACCCCGATCGTGCGATGCAGGCGCTAGCACACCCGACCAATACAGACTATCGCGGTTATTTCGAATAACCGCATTTCACGGACTTAACGCCTTAAGCTTGGCTATTTCGCTGTGCCCAATAGCCGATAAAAATAAACATGGCGACGATCAGCAAAAACATCCAATGGGATGGCATGGCAACGATTTGCCTTGCCACCCAAGGCGTAGCTTTAACGATCAATAGGCCATAACCAAAGGCATTCACAATGATAAAAACCAAGGTTCGCAGGATAAAAGAGTGACCAACTAAATGCCGTCTGATGATGCGATTCATATCGGCTGAAAACACTAAAATCAAACACACCACCATGGCCGTGGCGATATCGAAGGACCAAGGACGCAACATATTTCCTAAATGGCCAATAATGGCGACTAACTGATCAAACATAAGACTCAACCTAAATAGCGCTGCAAAAATTAAAACAAGACAGCAGCATATTGAAAAATAAAGACAACCAAGCATAAAGGGAGACGACATGGGGCACAAGTTACTCTTACTCACTAAGGCGAATGAACAATATCGCCAGCTCATTGAGGCGCAGCAGTTGCCCGACCTTGAGTTGCTTGATGATAATCCTGCGAATATTGCACAGGCCGATATCTGGCTTGCCGAACCTAAGCTTGCCGCACCGCTAGTGCCCCATGCCAAAGAGCTAAAATGGTTGCAATCCAGTTTTGCGGGCATTGATGCCCTGATGGGGCCAAGGGCAAGAAAGGATTATCAACTCACCAACATCAAAGGGATTTTCGGCCCCTTAATGAGCGAATATCTATTCGGTTATCTGCTCGCCCACGTGCGAGGACACCATTTCTACCAAGCGCAACAGCGGCAAAAAATTTGGCAAGTACAAAGTGCTACGCGCACCAGTTTACAAGGGATGCGATTATTACTCTTAGGCACAGGTTCCATCGCCCAGCATGTTGCCAAGACGGCTAAACAGTTCGGCATGCATGTTACTGGGATAAACCGCAGCGGCCGTGAGGTCGAAGGCTTTGATGTAATTTTGCCGCTCTCACAGCTCGCACAATGCTTAAGCCACAGCGATGTGGTCACTAACTTACTGCCAAGTACACCAGAAACGCGCCAGCTTCTGAATGAGTCAATGATTGCTAAGCTCAAAGCCGATGCTATTTTGGTAAATGTTGGCCGCGGTGATGTACTCGATCTCGATGCCCTCAATGCCCAGCTGATTGCCCAACCTGCGCAGCAAGCCATTCTCGATGTGTTCATGCAGGAGCCACTCCCTGCAACGCATCCGATTTGGGAGAGGCCAAACGTCATTATCACGCCCCATATCTCAGCGCCGAGTCAACCTGAGCAAATCGTCGGTATTTTTAGCGATAACTATCGCCGCTATATAGCAGCAGAGCCTCTGCAAAATCAGGTCAATTTTACTCAGGGCTATTAATCGAGGCTCAATCCCTATGGCAGAAAAGAAAAGGCAATCAAAGATTGATTGCCTTTTGATACAAACGCTTGGATAGCGACGGGACTAAACTTTAAAACTGCGTTTTAAAAACTGCCCAACCAACACGGTATGGGAATCCATTTCGCTAATCACTTCATCATTGAGGTCAACCATTTCACAGCCGAGTTGGTGGCTGGAATGGGTAAACTGTGACACATTAACCACGCTTCGGTTCATCTCATTTGCCACACTCGATTGCTCTTCCACCGCACTAGCAATATGGTGATTCATATCGGTAATGGTCACTATGGCCTCACGTATGGTACGCAGCGCCGCACCCGCTAAATCCGCTGTGGTAATACATTCGGAGGCAGCTTCAACCCCTTCATGCATACTTTGCACAGCTTTATTTGTCCCCTGCTGCAACAGATTAATCATACTGTGGATTTCCTTTGTTGCATCATGGGTACGTTTCGCTAACGCCCGCACCTCATCGGCAACAACCGCAAAACCACGTCCTTGCTCCCCTGCCCGCGCAGCTTCAATGGCGGCATTTAATGCCAATAGGTTTGTTTGCTCTGCAATGCTTTGAATGACATCCAGCACCCTACCAATATCTTTACTATGCCCTTCTAATTCGCTGATAACTTTCGAGGTTTCGTGCAACTGTTGCGCCATGGCCTGAATAGATTGAATCGTACTCAGCACAGTTTTATCGCCGTTGATTGTTTGCTCTGATGCCATCTGTGAAGCGCTCGCCGCATCGGCACAGTTAGAAGACATATCACCAAGGGTCGCTGTCATTTGCTGCATTGCAGTTGCTACTTGCTCGATCTCAGAAAGCTGTGACTGGCTTGTATTTTGAATTTCTTCGCCTTTTGCCGCTGATACTTTGGCTTCTTGAGTCACCTTATCGCAGGAATCACGGGCACGACCTAGCACAGATTTTAACTCAGAGTTTTGCATTTGCAGTGCAAGCTCTATCGCGCCAACATCATCGGATTGTCCAGTGTAGATATATGCCATTAAAGGGTTATCGTAGATTTTCTTCGCCTTAGCGACCAAAGTCCGATACCGACCTAAAATCAAATTACCGCCAATAAACAGCACTAAGGCACTGATGGCTAGCGCCATAAATCCCACCACTCCCACTTGCAGCGCCAAATACAGCATGGGCAACAAAGCCGCAAACACTAAAAGCGCCAACTTAGTTGGCATATCCAAGATTCGTTTTAACGCGTTAACATGGCCGCTTTTATTTAACTCGGCGTAGGCCGCCTCTGCTCTGTTGATCTGTTCGCGGCTGGGTTTAGTCCGTACCGACTGAAACTCCGCCACCTGGCCATTAATAACAATGGGAGATACATAAGCATCAACCCAATAATGGTCACCATTGGCGCAGCGGTTTTTAACAATGCCTTTCCAAGGCTCACCTTTACGAATGGTTTTCCAGAGGTCTTCAAACGCTTGAGGGGGCATATCGGGGTGACGCACCATATTGTGGGGTTGCCCCAACATCTCATTGAGGGTATATCCCGCTACAGTGCAAAAGGATTGATTGGCGTAGGTTATATGACTCTGAGTGTCTGTGGTTGACAGTAAAATCCAATCCGCTGGATAGTCATATTCACGTTGTGTTACAGGCAAATTTTTTCTCATGATAACCCTTGGATCTATTATGAATTTATTATTCAGTCATCCATGAGCTATCCTTCCCTGATACCAATTCAATCATCCATTTTGATCTAAACACTCAGCCTTGATTCACGCTCTTTGAGATTAGCTCAAAAAATGTGCTAAAGGTAACAAAATAGAAAATTGAGAAAACAAGACCACCAACAATATTGCATTTGATAAGCGTTTTCATTTAGAATTAGCCCAACTTATGTTGGAGTTCCAAAAATGTACGTTTGTCTTTGTCACGCCATCACAGATACTCAGATCAAAAACGCAGTAAGCCAAGGCGATACAAGTCTTGCTGACGTTAAAAAGCGTTTAGGCGTTGCCGATCAATGCGGCAAATGCGCAAGAATGGCCGTACAAATCATCCAAAACCAACTCGAAATCGAACCTAATTACTACGAAGTCGCTTAACTTAGAATCTTCAACCCCTTTAAGCAAAACATCATTTTTGTGCTCACTGCTATTCCTAATCGCTAACATCCACATCGTTTTGAGATATTGCACAATATCAAGCTTAAAAACAGATATTGCCGCACATCCCCTTAATGGGACATCCCACTCAGTCAACAGCACAAATGCTTGTCGCTCAATGGGATGCACTCTGTTTATCGGCGTTTTAATAAATACGCAGCTTCATTCAACCAAGGGACTTCTTTCTTAACAAACCTCGGGTTGTCCGCAAGCACGTCCTGACAATCCAAGAGCTGGATTTCAAAATCGTCACTTAAATGTGTTTCTACCCAAGTTGGCGACACCGCAAAAGGTGGCCCACTTAAAGCGTCCTGCGGGTAGTCTAAGGTCACCAATAAACCAACACTGCCCGAAGGCAATAACTGCGCTAATTGCTTGGCATATTGCGCCCGCATACTCTCAGGCCAGGCAATCAAGGCCGCGCGATCATAAAAACCACTCACTTGCGCCGTAATAGACTGATGTAAGGTGAAGATATCGCCTTGATACAAACTTATCTGTTCGGTTTGGTAATGCTGATGTTCGCCTTCTGCACTTTGCTGCATTGGCAATTGGTTATCGCTAAAAAACTGTTGCACAGCGAGTTCATTCAACTCACAACCAATCACTTGATGCCCCTGCTCGGCTAAAAAACACATATCCAAAGACTTACCACACAGGGGAACAAAAACCTTGGCATCGGCGGGAAGCGCCAATTGATGCCAATACGTGACGAGGAAAGGATTAACGTCTTGTTGATGAAAACCAATCTGTTGTTGCTGCCACTTCTCGTGCCAAAAACCAGGTTCCATAGGTATATCTCAAAAGGCTAAAGTTATCCTTACTCTAATGGCATTTACGAGTGGATGCAAAATCTCAAATACGGCAAGTTAATCATAGCGATGGAAATAGTTAATGATTAAGACAATGCTTCTTGCACCCGGCGTAACCAAGCACAGTTATCACATTGGCATTGGCGACGGGAAAGATGGTGTGGGCTGAGTGAAGAATCAATAAAGTCGACGGCAATAAGCAATTGTTGCTTAAGCTCGGAGATGGATTTTTGTTCGACGGCCACCAGCTCATCATTCTGGTTCATCCAGATACACTCCATGCCTTGGTGGCATGTTAGACACTGCTCATCGCTATCATTAAAAAATACCGCATGTGGACAATGAGTCACTTCCATTGACTGTAAAATTCGCTTACGCGGAAACTCTAATAACTCGATCAATAAAGCCTTATCTGGGGCGGGCATATGCCCTCCTTAAATCCACTTTGTCCACGGGAAATTTAACAAAAATATATCCCAATCCAATGTGCTTAAGATTACCTAGACTCTATACGATTTAACTTGATATAAATCAAAGTCAGCGACGAAATGATGGGATAGGTGAGCCGCAAACAGTGCGCATTTTATCCTCTTAAAATAAATCTCCGCTCCTATTTGCTTAACATACCCGCTTGCTGTTTAAATAACCCAAACAAGGAGCCTCGCATTGCAAACACCCCAACTACAACATTTTTACATTTCCGAAGAGCAATCGATTTATTTGCTCAAGGCTAACGATGCCCGCAAGCACAAGGCATGGATCCGTTTATGTAAACAACAGTTAAGTAAGTTGGGTTATCGAGACATTGAGTTTATCGGTAAGGGGGCTTATGGCTTTGTGTTTGCGGGAATTAATCAGGCCGACGAAGCCCATGTATTTAAATTCTCAAGAATTAATCTGCCGCAGCATATTCAAGACCGCTTAGAGGAAGAAGCCTTTATGCTGTCCTTGCTCAAACACCCCAACATTCCGGGGACGATCAAATTTGAGCGGGTCGGCAAACAAGGGATTTTAGTGATGGAGCGGGCTAAAGGTGAAGATTTGGAGCAACTTTGCCGCCGCTTAGGCGCTCTGCCTCCCGCAATGGTAATGAGTATCGCCCGCCAACTCGCCGATATTCTCTACTATCTGCGCACTGGCAAACCCTTAGTACATGGCGATATTAAGCCTTCAAACCTTGTCTATGATATTGAAAGCCAACACTTATCCTTAATCGACTGGGGCTCCGCCGTGTTTGCGCAACGGGATGAACATAACAAGGCCGTCGAAGACAATGTGATGACACTGATGTCGAGCGATCAGCAACACACTAATGCCCGCATGGGAGATGTGTATTTTATTGGCGAAGAACAGCTAAACGGCGCACTCTCCAGCCCACGCTTTGACGAGCAAGGCGTCGCAGCAACGTTATATGCTTTAGCCTCAGGACAAGCCAGTCGGTTCGGTGCGCAGGTTATCCCGCCCACCAGCATTGGCTTACCGATGGAATTAGCACGCACCTTGGAAGGCATGCTCAGTAGTGATGCCGTGCAGCGCAATCTAGCGGGAGATTATTTTCTCAAAAGCATGCGCCACAGCCATAGATTGCACTTACCTGAATTGCCAAAAGCTGAGCTGATGGGGGACATCCCCGTCTGGGTCCAATCCCGTGAAAAAGATGTCGAAACCGTCAGTTACAGTTCGCGTAAATCATTCTTAAAAGAACATAATGCTTACGATCCCATCGCCAAGATGGACGATATTCAACTCGAAAAATACTATCGCAACTTCTTAGCTGGCATGGGCGACACCGAAAAAGGCTTTATCGCCGCCGTGGGTCGTCTAGGCCAATATCCGATCGTGGGCGGACTAGCGATTCATTGGCAAGAAACCGGCGTGTTTATTGATTCTAATCTTGCCATTTACGATGCCAAACAAAAAAGCGCGCTCATCATCGCCGTTAATAATATGGTGACCCTCGCACGGGGAATTAAACGGATCGGCGTCTTTAAGGCCTGCTTTTTTAACGCCAGGGATACGCTGCATATCGAGCGTGAAAACATTCACGAACCTTTTGTCGCCAGTGCCGATTTACAACTGCCCTTTGAAGTGGGCGATGTGCCAACCCTCGAGGATAAATCGCGGCTGCATTCTTACTTTGAAGATGGTAAGGATCCGGATGAAAACCTTGAACTACCGAACGAAATTATGGAGGAATTGGCACGCATCAACCAAATCCACCATACGGGTTGCATTATTTTTGAAGCCCTACCGAACCACTTAAAGATCCACAGCTACTTAAAGTTGCTCAACCCGCGTAAACAGGCGGCGTTTCGCGCCAGCCTCGACCGCATTTTGCATTATGTCGGTAAAATTCAAGGTCATGGCGTTTCCGGCTTTATGAAACTGCCCTATAAAAATACCCGTCGCTTTACCCATATTGAACGTAAGCCCGAGTATTTTTATCCTAAAAATCCAAAAGAAATAGGCGCTTAACGATTCTATTCGCTAGCGCCTATTATGCTGATAGCCAAACCAAGACTAGATAGGCGAGCCTGGCGGTAAAGTTAAGGGCTTAGGGATAAGCTTTTTATTAGCATCCAAGAGCCCCGCACTAAGGCCCTGCTCCAAACCGTTATAGTGGGCAGCCACTTTAGCATTGGCTCGGTTAGCTTTGGCTTTGAGCTGCTTTATCACAAATTGAGCACGTTCAAAGAGCGCAGCCTTAACCTCTGGCGCAGTTTGCGGATCATGGTAGGTCGACAAGAGTTCATCGATCACCACCGCATTAACGCGCATCCACACACCTTCAACTAAGCCAAGCTTATCTTCCTGATATAACGTCGCGGCAAACAACTTATTCAGTAGGGTCTCAACCGAGAGTTGCTCATTATCGGCCATCGCCGCTTGGCTCACACGATTTAAGCGTTTTGGCATGAGCAGTAAGCTTACAGTGTGGCGAGCAGACACTTCTGCCATGCCAAGGGGATCGCTCGCCACCCCAAGCCCCGATTCAAACGACTCCCGCGTTGGCTGATAATTACCCGCTTTAGGGACTAAAGTGTCTAACAATGTTTGTGGGACCGTTAGACTGGCTGCATCTAAGGTGCTTAACAACGCATCGAGACCCGACAATTGTAATGGCGGTGCAATATAGCTCCAGCGACCGCCCTCACCGATAGACAAATAGTGATAGTCGGTGCCGCCAATAAATTTTGCGACAGCCTCGATTTGGTAACGATTGAGTAAATAGATAGGTACAAAAGCATCGACCAATTCACCAAGCGGCTCGCCAGGCAATAAGGCCGCTCGACTGAAACCTTCAATCGCCTTGGCACGAATGCGATTTAGCTCCAATAGTTGAGCGATTGGATCATCACCACTGTCCCACAAACTTGCATAGGCGTGACTGGCATCCTTTTGGCGTGAGTCGGCTTCACCGATGTAACGCAGTCCCTTACGCGCGACCTCGGCCAACAACTGATTCTGCAGCGTCAACTGGGCAGTCACATCGCCTTCATCGCTATAACCGTAGGCGATGGCAAAGTTATCCCACGGCCCGACACCAACGCCATAAGGTGCTGAAATATCAATATCATTGCCTTTCAGCTGGAGCTTGGGATGGGGGTAATCCATCACAGAGGCATCCTGATTGGTTGAGGCGGCAAAGTTATGATCTAACCCTAAGGTATGACCGACCTCATGGGCAGCAAGTTGCCGAATACGCGCTAAAGCCAGCTCATTAGCGGCCTTCTCTGCCGCCGCTCTATCCTGCCACCCTGCGGTTAATCCTTTGGCAATCAAATAATCTTGGCGTACCCGCAAGCTCCCTAAGGTCACTTGGCCTTTGATGATTTCGCCAGTACGCGGATCGGTGAGCGCTGCACCATAAGACCAGCCCCGCGTCGCACGGTGGACCCACTGGATCATGTTGTAACGGATATCCTGCGGATCGGCATCGGGCGGCAATAATTCAACTTTAAAACCGTTGATAAATCCCGCTTGGGTGAAGGCCGTTTCCCACCAGCGTGCGCCATCGAGCAGTGCCGAGCGAATAGGCTCAGGCACGCCAGGGTCGAGGTAATAGGTGATGGGCTTTACCACTTGGCTCGGCGCTGGGCCTGGGTTCACCTTCTGCAGGCGGTGGCGCAAAATAAACCGCTGCACCAGAGGCTCAGAAAAATCCGTCGCATAGTCACGGTACTCATCGGATAGATAGCCGCTCATCGGATGATAGGCGCGAACTTGATAGCCTTCGCCTGGCAATTCAACAAAAGAATAACGCATCCGTACTGACATAAAGGTGCCATCGGGCGTGACCTTAGCGACTTGCTCGCCAGCAACATCGCCCTTAAAGGTCAATTGCACATCTACATCGCTATTGTTTTCAAAGGATTTAACTCCTGCGGGCAAAATCGCCGAGCGGGTTAAATCGAGATGATAATTGCCCTGTCCCGTCTGTTGCAGCACATGTGAGACACCGTGCAGATCATTAAGCACTAGCTCACTGATCGCCACCATATCCGGCTTACCTTCGAGCAATTTTCCCTGCCACAATACCGAATCGGCAAAGGCTTCCTCTACTGCTCGTTTTTCGGCGGCATCTTGGGTATTGGCGCGATACTGGGTGTTCAGTTGCTTAAGCTGGATGTAGGGACCTTGACGTTCAAACTGCACCATGCGGGTTTGACCTAACTGGCCACGATCTAAGCCGATATCGTTAGAGCCAACCCCTTCAGGTAAGCTAGTCACCAAGAGAAAGGGCTGATTGAGGCGACTCACCTCAAGGTATAACTCCCCTTCGCTCGGTTCATAGTAAAAATTGAGAAATCCCTTGGCTACTTGGCTTTGTTTAACAATTTTAGTGCTCGGCAGAGTAGCGGCAACGCTAAGGGCTGGCAAACCTAAGAGCAGGATGGCGAGGGCTAGGCTATGGGGTTTCATCTTTCCTCCTGAACTGGCTGTCTACGTGGTCACGCTATGAAACTAACCACGCGGGGCCATCACTGGCCCCGGGCGAACAATTAATGGTGATTATGTTTGTGCTTAATCCAATGGGTTAAGGTTTCAAATAATTCGGATAGCACGATAGGCTTAGTAATATGGGCATTCATCCCTGCGGCGAGACTCTTTTCCCGATCACCAGACATCGCATGGGCTGTCATGGCGATAATCGGTAAGGCATCAGCGCTGTAACGTTCACGCAGTGCCCGCGCCGCCGTTAAACCATCCATTACTGGCATTTGAATATCCATTAATACCGCATCGAAGGGGCGCGAGTCGATAATATCCAACGCAATTTGGCCATTTCCTGCAACGACGACTTCGTAACCCGCACTCTTTAACAGCTCTGTCGCAACCTGTTGGTTGATAAAGTTATCTTCAACCAAGAGCACTAAACCTGTGTGCTCACCTTCTTCGACAGCCACTTCAGCAATAGGCTGTGCGACATTGAGCCTTGGCTCGTCGGCAAAGGCGGCAATAATCTCATCGAACAGGCTCGAGGCCTTAAAGGGCTTTTGCAACACAGCAAACACATTGGCACTATCGACTTCAAGTTGCAAAGGTTCAGCCGCATAGGCCGTCATCATAATAATGATTGGCCGTTTCGCGATCCGACCTTCGGCCACCATGGTATCGATGGCGCTAATCACATCACTGCCATCCATTTCTGGCATCATCCAGTCGAGCAACAATAAATCGATAGGATCTCGCGACAACTTATACAGCGCCTCGGCGCCGCTCGCGGCAGTATCCACCTCAAAGTGGAAATCGCGCATCAACGCTGAGTAAATTTGCAGCGCCGTTGGGTTATCATCCACCACAAGTGTGCGTAAATTATTGAGTTTTTCAGGCACAACTAAGGGCTCAACCTTGGCCTCTTCAGCAATCTCAAAGCTGATGGTAAAACTAAAGGTACTGCCGACGCCTAACTCACTCTGTACTTGCATCTTGCCACCCATCATGGAGACCAAATGCTTACTGATCGATAAACCTAAGCCTGTGCCGCCGTATTTACGGGTCGTCGAACCATCGGCTTGGGCAAAGGCATCGAATAACTTTTCCTGCTGATCTTTACTGATCCCAATACCGGTATCCCGCACCCAGAATTTTAAGGTAATCCGGTGATCGCGCTCGCCGACATCTTCACATCCCAGTTCAATCTCGCCGGATTGGGTAAACTTCACCGCGTTAGACAACAAATTGATCAGCACTTGGCCTAGACGCAGTGGATCGCCCTTAAGAATGAGCCCTGCCGTCACTGGCGCATACAGCAATAATTCAACGCCTTGTTCCTGCGCCTTAAGCGCGTTGAGATCGAGGGCATGATCGAGCACTTTATCCAGCGGAAACGGCACCCGCTCCAACTCTAACTTACCCGCCTCAATCTTAGAGAAGTCGAGAATATCGTTAATAATCCGCAGTAACGACTGCGCCGAGAAACCGGCTTTTTCGAGGTAATCCTTCTGCTGCGCCGTCAGCGAGGTGCGCTGCGCCAACTGCAACATACCGATAATAGCGTTCATTGGCGTGCGGATTTCATGGCTCATATTCGCCAAAAATTCACTCTTGTACAGGTTGGCCAATTCCGCGTCCTGCTTCGCCTCCAACAGCGCCACTTCGTTACTCTTATGGCGCGTGATGTCCTTATGGGTACCGACCATACGCTTAGGCTGACCATCGGCGGTAAATTCCACTACCCGTCCACGGGAAAGCACCCAGTGATAACTGCCATTTTTACCTAAAATCCGAAACTCGATTTCATAAGCATCGACCGGGTTTTGCAGATACTGATTACGATATTCTTCGACGCGAATTCTATCGTCGGGATGCGTCAGTTGATCAATCGCCGACAATAACGCAGGGAATTCATTGGGTTTATACCCCAGCATCGAATAATAGGATGGGTTGCAAATAATATGCTCCGAATCCAAATACCAGTCCCATAGACCGTCCTCTACCGCATCCATCGCTAAGTGGTAACGCTCTTCCGACAGACGTAACTGTTCGGCGGACTCGTACTCACGCGTCACATCGCGCCACACGGCAATTAAGCCTTGCAGCTCACCACGACGGTTATAGAAAGGCAGTTTCAGGGTGTCGAGCAACACAGGTTTACCCGCTAACTCGACCTTCTCTTGATAACGCAGCGGCGTGCGATCTTTTAGGATCTGCTCATCCTCGGCACGAATACGAATGCCCATCTCTGGCGAGGTTAAATCCTCCGACGACAGACCGATCATCTCGCTTTCGGTGTAACCCAACATCCGCTCGGCGGCCTTGTTACAGCCGAGGTAATTGCCCTCTTTATCTTTAAAGACAATGGCTTCTGGGATGGAGTCGAGTAAGGACCGCAATAACGCATATTCACGTTCGCGGCGCTCGGTAGCATCTTTTAACCGCTCAGTACGACGCGCGACCAGTTTATCGAGTCGTTTATTTTGCTCGGCCAGATGGTGAGTGTATTGCTTGTTTTCCTCAAAAATGCGGCTGACCAATAGGAACCAAGGCTCCCAACCAGGGGTGATTTTTTCCGGTGGTTTACGCGGTTCTTGGGAGCAGCCCTCTAAGTGGGATAACAGCCGCGATGCAGGGCTCACAAAAGAGCGGCGCGTTTGCCAGTGTACTATGGTCACCAGCACCGACAGAGCGATGACCACAAGGATAAAGGTCAGTTGCAGTTTTTCGACCGAATCTTGGAACAGGTCGTCTTCATTTTGCAGATATAACAAGCGCCAAGGCGCATTATGCAGCGCAACCGAGTGGATATAGTAACCGTTACGAATAATGCCTTCGTGGGCGTCGAATAATTCAGACTCAGGCAACGAATGCAGCTCAGAAGGAATGCGCTGGCTGATGTGATACACCCGATTGATATCAGAGCCATCAAAATCACTGTGGGATAAAATATTATTCTGCTGATCGAGCAGGATCACCGTCCCCGGCATTTTGAAGTACACCCGAATTTGCCGCGCCAATGAGGCTAAGGTCATATCGAGGTTTATCGAACCCATAAACTCATCGTCGAGATAAACGGGCACACCTAAGGTGGTCAATAAGCCTTTACCTGTGGAGTCGACGTAGGCCTCACTCCAAAACACGCTGCGTTGCGGGTTCATCGCTGGCGTCGCGTATTGGAATTGTTTTTTATTGAGCAACTCGTCTCTAAAACGTTGATCATCATTGGTCCAAGGGAAGTATGACATCATCCGCTGGCGCGATAGATAATAAATTGCCGAGGCTTTGGGTGCGGCTTCTTTGGCCACAGGGAAAGACAGCGATAACTCGAACAGCATTTCCAGCTCTTGGTAGAACTTATCACTGCGACCATCGAGGGAACCCGCGCCCGTGATCCGCCCCATATTAGTGAATGGCTTGCCACCTTTGGCGTAATTAGGCTCTAAGGTAAAATACTGACCACTTTCGTTAAATTTGCCGTACTGCGGTAAGCGATCCTTACGCACTAACTCACCTAAACGTAGGTGATCCACAGCCACATCCCGCAAGCTCTTCACCGCACGAATGCTAGACTCCAGTAGTAAGTCAATTTGCAATACATGGCGTTCAACCTGCTCTTCACGCTGATCCATCTGCTGGCTTTTCTGGCGATCGAAAAACATCCACGCCGTCAGCAACGACAGGACAATTACACCGATATAAGTATAAAAAACGGCACGGTTATAATTCTTTTGGATCGGCGATTTTAGCTGGAGATCCGGCTCACTCGATTTCATCCACTACCCTTGATTGCAGCACTTGATTTAGCCATCGGTGGCAAAAGTTACGGAGTTCATTTATGGGTCCTTATATTAGCAGGAAGAAACCCCGAGTCACATCAAATAATTGCCATATTAAGACTGGCAAAGTCTATGATTAGCTAACTGAAAAATCATAGAAATGGCTAAAAATAAAGGTCTCACAAGTGAGACCTTTTGTAACAATTTAGTTAATGGTTAGAGATGTTCTTCAGCGTATTCAGCTAAGCGTGAACGCACCACGCCATTCAGGTATAAGTTTGCACTGCCTTCAAAGTCTTTAAAACGTTCCACTATGTAGGTTAAACCCGAGGTCACTGCGGTGAGATAATTCGAATCGATCTGCGCTAAGTTACCGCAACAAATCAATTTTGTACCTTCTCCCATCCGAGTGATCATGGTTTTGATCTGCGACGCCGTTAAGTTTTGACATTCATCCAAAAGCACAATGGAGTTTTGGATCGAGCGGCCGCGCATAAAGTTGATCGACTTAAATTGGATATTCGCCTTCTCCATGATGTAGTTCAAACTGCCGGTCGGATTGACATCATTCTTGTGCAGCACTTCTAAGGTATCGGTAATGGCCGCGAGCCATGGCATCATCTTTTCTTCTTCGGTGCCGGGTAAAAAACCTATCGATTCGGCAATTTCTGGCGTATTACGAGTCACAATTACCTTATCGTAGCGATTGCGCTCCACTACCAACTCAAGCGCAGCCGCCATTGCCAGTAAGGTTTTACCGCAACCCGCTGGCCCCGTTAAGATCACCAGATCGATATCGGGATCGAGCAAGGCTTGCAGCGCCATGCCTTGATAAACATTCTTAGGTTTAACGCCCCACGCCTCGAGGTTTTTTAAGCGCTCGCGGCCCAGATCTAAAATATGCAGATGGGTATCGCTACGCTCGGTGACGCGGCCACAAAAATCAGATTCGGTATCAATCAGATACTGGTTAATGTAGAAAGGTTCGTTGTCTAAATCTTTCAGCGGGACTTCATGAATCGTATGCCGACCGTGGCGCTCGGTGGACACTTTGTTTAAATGCTCCCAAAAATTACCTTCGAACTGATAAAAGCCCTTGCTGAGAAAACGAATATCATCGATCAGCTGGTCGGTTCGATAATCCTCAACCAATTGAATACCCGCGCCCTTGGCCTTAAGACGCATATTGATATCTTTAGTGACGAGTACCACAGTACGTGGATGGTGAAGATTTTGTAGATGTAGTGCGGTATTGATAATGCGGTTATCGTTGCCATCCCCCGGCAGGGCACCTAAGGTAAAATCGACAAGATGGTCAGGGAAAATAGAAAGTGAGCCTATTGCATCGGCATGCCCTTCTCGACTTGGCAAAGGGACGCCATTAATAATTTGTTCAGGTGTTGTATCGCCGCCGAGGGTATCTTCCAATGCCCGAATGGCAACTCTCGCATCGCGACTCACATCACTCTTTCGATCTTTAATCTGGTCTAGCTCTTCTAGCACAGTCATCGGAATGACTACATCGTGCTCTTTAAACGAATAGATCGCCAAAGGTTCATGTAGTAACACATTGGTATCCAGTACAAACAACTTTCTGTCGTCTTGTTCCATGGCGCCTCCAGAGTGCTCGATTATTTTATGTTATATCTCGTTCCCAGTGAGTGGATATGGCTCCTTTGCTGATTGGCGTTAGGTTAAGAATGATCTTTAAGTTCAAGCCTCTACCGAATAAAGATAGCTAGCGGCTTACACTAATATTGGCACCATTCTCAATGAATGCCAACCAAATCATCAGAGACTCGAAAGCAGTGTAGGTCCCTCGATATGACAGAAGCATGACAAAACCTCGAGCTGCAACAGAGAATTTTCTTCACTGTTCAATTTGTAATCTGCTGTGTGGAGAATTAGTCTCTAACGGTTGAGAGGGCGATTCAAATATCCCTAGTATTGATATAACATACGCGCCCTTTGTTAGAGTCCGCCCAGAGATGAGAATTTAAGATGCCGTTTGCCTTAGGACAACGTTGGATAAGTGATACCGAGTCAGAGCTTGGTTTAGGAACAGTCGTACAAGTTGAAGGCCGCATGGTCACAGTGTTATTCCCTGCGACTGGTGAGAACCGTATGTTCTCGCGTAACGAAGCCCCGCTGACCCGCGTCATATACAACCCTGGCGATACGGTTGAAAGCCATGAAGGCTGGAGTCTCTCGGTCGAAGAACTCACCGAAAAAGACGGCCTCGTCGTCTACCACGGAATCCACAGCGAAACAGGTGAGAAAACCAGCCTGCGTGAGACCCTGTTAAACCACAACATTCGTTTTAACAAACCGCAGGATCGCCTGTTTGCGGGTCAGATTGACCGCCTCGATCGTTTCGGCATTCGTTACCAATGCCAGTTACTGCGCAATCAACTGGCGACCTCTGATTTACTCGGCTTACAAGGGCCACGCGTCGGTCTTATCCCCCATCAAATGTGGATCGCCCATGAAGTGGGTCGCCGTTATGCGCCGCGGGTGTTACTGGCCGACGAAGTGGGTTTAGGTAAAACCATCGAAGCAGGGTTAATTATCCACCAACAACTGCTGACAGGCCGTGCCGAACGAGTATTGATTATTGTGCCGGATACCCTGCGCCATCAGTGGTTAGTGGAAATGCTGCGCCGCTTTAACTTGCGCTTCTCCGTGTTTGATGAAGACCGTTGCGTTGAAGCCTTTGCCGACCATGACAACCCTTTCTATACCGAACAGTTAGTGATTTGTTCACTCGAATTACTGCGTAAAAAGAAACGTCTCGACCAAGCACTCGATGCCGATTGGGATCTGTTAGTGGTTGATGAAGCGCACCATTTAGAGTGGACAGAAGACGCCCCAAGCCGCGCCTACCAAGTGGTTGAAGCCTTAAGCGAAGTCGTACCGGGCGTATTATTACTGACCGCAACACCGGATCAACTCGGTCACGAGAGCCATTTTGCGCGCTTGCGCCTACTCGACCCAGATCGTTTCTATGACTACGACGCCTTCCTTGCTGAAGAAAACAGCTACAAAGATGTCGCCATCGCCGCCGAAGCTTTAGCGGGCGAAAGCAAATTATCCGATACCGCTATCAACAGCTTAACCGAATTACTCAGCGAAAAAGACATAGCGCCGAGCATTCGGTTAATTCAAGCCGAAGGCATCGACAGTGAGTTACAACAAGCTGCCCGCAGCGAATTACTGCAAGAACTGCTTGATCGCCACGGCACTGGCCGCGTACTTTACCGCAACAGCCGCGCCTCGGTAAAAGGTTTTCCGAAACGTATTTTCAACGCCTATCCCCATGCGATGCCTGAGCAGTATCTTACCGCTGCACGCGTGAATGAGATGATGGGCGGTCGTAAAACCTTAGAAGCGAAAGCGGCACAAGCCTTAAGCCCTGAAAAACTCTATCAAGAATTTGAAGACAACAGCGCCAGTTGGTGGAAGTTCGATCCTCGCGTGGATTGGTTAATCGAGTTCTTAAAGTCGCACCGCAGCAAGAAAGTGCTGATTATCGCCAGTGGCGCCGATACCGCCCTGAGCCTAGAAGAAGCCCTGCGTACCCGTGAAGGCATTCAAGCCACAGTGTTCCACGAAGGTATGTCGATCATCGAGCGCGATAAAGCGGGTGCTTACTTTGCTCAAGAAGAAGGCGGCGCTCAAGCATTAATCTGTTCAGAAATCGGCTCAGAGGGTCGTAACTTCCAGTTTGCCAGCCACTTAGTGTTGTTCGATCTGCCATTAAACCCAGATTTATTAGAGCAACGTATCGGCCGTTTAGACCGTATTGGTCAAAAGAACGATATCCAAATTCACTTGCCTTATCTGCAAGATACGGCGCAGGAGCGTTTACTCCAATGGTATCACCAAGGTCTAAATGCCTTCGAGCTTACCTGCCCTGGCGGCCATATACTTTTCAGTGAATTTGCCGAAGAATTGTTAAATGTTCTTGTAGGCGGTGATGAAGACGAGCTGACCAATCTGCTCAATCACACCCAAAGCCGTTACAAAGAACTGAAACACGCCATGGAGCAAGGCCGTGATAAACTGCTGGAAATCAACTCCCATGGTGGCGATAAAGCCAAGGCGATTGTCGAGCGTTTAGCCCAAAGCGATCAAGATACTAAACTTATTGGCTCAGTGATCCGCTTGTGGGACATTATCGGTGTCGACCAGGAAGATAAAGGCGAAAACTCGATTATCCTGCGTCCAAGCGAACATATGATGTTCCCGACTTATCCCGGCCTGCATGAGGATGGCGTTACCGTCACCTTCGACCGTGATACTGCACTCTCCCGTGATGATATTGCCTTGATCACCCAAGAGCATCCACTGGTGCAAACCGGCCTCGACTTGATCACCAGCTCGGATACCGGTACTACAAGTGTTGCGATATTAAAAAACAAGGCATTACCTGCGGGCACTCTGTTTTTAGAACTGATTTATATGGCAGATGCCTCGGCGCCTAAATCGAGCCAGCTCTATCGTTATCTACCGCCTACGCCTATCCGTATTCTGCTGGATAAAAATGGCAACGATCTGTCAGCCAAGGTCGATTACACCAGTTTTGACAAACAGTTAAGCGCGGTAAACCGTCATATTGGTAGCAAGTTAGTCACTGCATCACAGCCAATTCTGCATCCGTTATTTGCTAAAGGCGAAGAGTATGCCCAAGTGGCCGTCAATGAGTTAGTGGCTCAAGCGCGCGAGAAGATGACCAGCCAACTCACAGGCGAACTCGAACGTTTAGAGTCCCTCAAAGCGGTCAACCCCAATATCCGTGAGGAAGAATTAGAATACCTACGCAACCAAATGCGGGAGCTGACCACTTACCTCGATGCGAGTCAGTTGCAGCTTGATGCGATTCGTATGGTGCTAGTTAGCCATGTTTAATCTTGATTGGCATTAAACTGAGCCTGATCCGGCTCGCTTAAGCTAAAACACAAACGCCCAGCCAATTGCTGGGCGTTATTATTTTCTCTGTTGTATAAACATTTTTTTCGCATAAGCCTGTCCAGGCGCCGCACTGCGCGGTCGCCGTCACGACCTTAAGCAAAAATTGCTTCTGCTACGCAGCTTAAGGTTATACTCTAGCTAATTGAATTTATAAGACTACACAGGTGGTTATCAATTCTATGGCGCGTATCATTCCCTCGGTATTGAGCCTCACCTTAGCTCTCGCCAGTGCGAGCTTACTCGCCGCCGATCCCAGTAACCAAACTCCCGAGCCTAGCGCCGAAGCCGCTCAGTCTAATCCCAACAAACCGACGCCCGCTAAAAGAGCGAGCAGCTATTTACCCGCCAATGAGATCAAACAAATCACCATAGATGACCAACCACTTGAACTCTTAGTCCGCTCGTGGGAAGGCCGAAAAAAACTCGGTGCAGCCATTATTTTACCCGCCACTAATGGCACCGCCGATGCGCCCGGATTAATGGCCTTTGTCCGACGTAATATCAATGCTGCCGGCTGGGCGAGCTTAAGCCTCACGCCGCCAACAGAACCACCAGCGCCCAATTTTGCCACCCCAGCAACTGAAGTCGCGACTGCGGGGTCAGCGCAATTAACCGCGCCTTCCAATAAACCAAGTCAAAAGGTAAAGCCGGAAGACAGTAATAAGCATCTCCTTGAGCAAGAAGACTTTCTCGTTAAAAGCATGTCACAGCTCGACAGCGTTGGTAGCGATTATCCTGGTAAACGAGTGCTGATCACCGCCGATCAAAGTGCTGGATTATTGATAAGCCTATTAAGCCAAAAGAAAATTGCCGATCCCGATGTATTGATTGTCATCAATCCCTACAGTGAAGACGAAACGCGCAACCAAGCCATAGCCGAGAAGCTCGCTAAACTCACGATGCCGATACTCGATATTCAATCACCCGATGGTCACCCCGCCTCATTAGAAACGGCTGCACAACGTAAAACGCTGGCAGTGACCTTAGAGGCACCCAATTATCGGCAGACAACGCTGGCATTGAATCTGGATAATGAAAGCGCTTGGCAGAATTGTTTAACGGCCATAAGAGGATTCGCCGCCCGAATGAGCGGCGCCTATTGAAATTTGAATCCCCTGATTTTACGAGCACGGCTTGCTAGTACAAAATAAAGCTCGACACATCAACGCTGCCTCAGCATTAAGGAAGTCTTTACCATGGCTTTCTCGCTAAGGGCATCAACTAAGTTACCAGCCAGACTGGCGATCCTTGTAGGGTTTAGTGGGATCTTTTAGCTGGCGAACTGCCGCAATAGTGCGATTTTTGCCTAGCAGCAATCTCACTTGGCTCCATGACTCGCGGCAAAGCAAAGAACGGACCGATGCAGTCCAACTACGGTTAATACTCAACTTAATTGCCGCAGCCGCATCGGGGGAGGTATTGAGGAGTTCTTCCGCCAATTGCTGCGCGCTTAACATTGGGTTATCACTTAACTGAGTGACTAATCCTAAGGCTTTAGCCTCTTCGCCAGAGAGCACTTTTGCCGTGAGACTGAGTAACATCGCTTGATCCTTTGGCATAATTTGCCGCAATGCCACTAGGCCTGCCATATCGGGCACCAGCCCCCATTTGGCCTCCATAATGGATAACTTACTGTCAGGGCTTGCAATCCTAAAATCCGCACCTAAAGCGATTTGCATTCCTCCACCATAACAGCAGCCTTCCAATACCGCGATAACGGGTACAGGTAAACGCTGCCAGCCAAGGGATACTCTTTGGGCTAGGTTGGCATTGCCTGGCAACCCTTTAAACAGCAATTTAACTGCTTGCATCGGCGCAGACATCACGCTTTTGACATCCAAGCCAGAACTAAAATGACCTCCGGCGCCAGATAAAATTACTAGCCGAATACGCGGATCTGATTTAATCCTTTTGATGGTTTTATCGAGTTCGCTAAACATCAAATAATTAATTGCATTGAACTTTTCTGGACGATTAAGCACAACATTTGCGATGCCATTCTCAACCGTAACTTGCACACAACGCTCACCCATGAAATATCCTGCTACTGGTCAGTCCAGACCAAATGTTAACATGTTTGGCATGATTAACCAAAACATGTAACATAAGGCCGAATTTTGACTTTAGTCAAAATATTGTCAGTCACCGTTAAGTATTAGTGTGCGATTATGTTAGGCTGCAATCTAAAACCTAACAAATTCTGATTTATGAAGCTGTTAGAATAAATTTACGATGCTGTTCAGCCCATGCCAGCGTCTAATTTGAACAAAATGCATCTCTAGCAACTCCGCTTACCTACAGCATGTATACCTGTGCAGATAGAGAATCGATACTGTAGACATCTGTTGATGGATTAAGCATATAGATGGTCGCAAAATCGAGGTATTTTTTGCGATAAATAACGAAGTTAACTTAGCTAACCACAATTTTAATCGCACTATGCCTTTAGAATTTAATGGCAAGATAAATAAAATTAGCTAATTAAATCTATAAGTTATATATAGATGATGTAAATCAAACTTGCCCGAAGCACATAATTCGTCACTCAAACATGAAGAATTAGTGTTATCTTCAATAAATGGGCAAATAAGGATCTGTAGTCAGCATGACAATCTCTGTACTCATCTGTGACGATTCCGCTATGGCGCGTAAACAAATGGCTCGCACCCTTCCCAAAGAATGGGATGTCGAGATTACCTACGCGACCAATGGTGCCGAAGGGTTAGATGCCATTCGCGCAGGTAAAGGCGAAGTGGTCTTCCTCGATCTCAATATGCCCGTAATGGATGGTTATGAAGTACTACAAACCGTTCAACAAAACGATCTCCCCGCCCTTATCATTGTGGTCTCGGGTGATATACAAATCAAAGCTCATGAACGTGTTAAAGCTCTAGGTGCATTGGACTTTATCCAAAAACCCGTCAGTGCTGATGCCATCAGTAATATCCTCCAGGAGTACGGCATTCTTACCCTAACGCAGAAAGATCAGGTGGAAGACACGCCGATGATCAAAGTCGATATGCGTGATGCCTGCCAAGAGATCGCTAACGTTGCCATGGGCCGTGCAGCCGATTTGCTCGCCAAATTACTCGACGTATTTGTCCTATTACCTATCCCCAATGTGAACGTGCTCGAAGTCAGCGAACTGACCATGGCTCTGAAAGCAACAGAAGAAAGCTCAACTGTTTCAGCACTTTGCCAAGGATTTATTGGTGCAGGCGTTGCGGGTGAAGCACTGTTGTTATTCCATGATTCAAGCTTTAAAGATATGGCCAAGCTCATGGGGGTTGCAAATCCTGAGGATAAGAATACCGAGATTGAAGTACTGATCGACACGGGGAACGTATTGATTGGTGCATTCCTGAATGGGATCTCAGAACAACTCGATATGAAATTCAGCCAAGCCCATCCTGTGGTGTTGGGCCGTCACTGTACAGTGAATGATCTTATCCATGATAATTCGGAAAAATGGCACAGAACATTAGCGATGGAAATCAACTATCGTATTGAAAATCATAATATTCAATGCGACTTACTGTTGCTCTTTACCGAAGACTCTATTCCGACACTGAGCTACAAACTCGGTTATTTACTCGATTAATCAGTTGGACTTTACCTTATGTCAAACGATCAAAGCGCAATGAACGAACTCCATTGGCTAATCGATATGGTACAAACCATAGAAGTGGGTCTCGTGGTATTAGATCGCGATTATAATATCCAACTGTGGAACGGCTTTATGGAAAACCATAGTGGCGTTTCACCCAATTCTATTAAAGGTCAAAACCTGTTTAGCCGCTTCCCAGATTTGCCAGCTACTTGGCTAAAGCAAAAAATGGAATCGGTTTTTATGCTCAAAAATCGAGCATTTATTAGTTGGGAACAAAGACCTTACGTGTTTCAGTTTAAAAACTATCGTCCAATTACTGGGCGCGCCGATTTTATGTACCAGAACGTAACTTTGCTGCCTCTCGCTTCATTAACAGGCAAAATTACCCATATCAGTGTGATTATTTATGATGTCACCGATATCGCCGTGAATAAGTTGCAGATCAAGGCCGCCAACGAACAGTTAGAGCGTCTTAGTCAAACCGATGGATTAACGCAACTGCATAATCGCCGCCATTGGCAACTATGCTTGGAACACGAGTACGATCTCTATGCCCGTTATTCCGGTGTAGCAAGCTTGGTGATGATTGATATTGATCATTTCAAAAATATCAATGACACCTACGGCCACCTTGCAGGTGACAAGGTTATTCAACATATCGCCCATCTTCTGAGTCATTCATTGCGGGAAACCGACTGTGTCGGTCGCTATGGCGGCGAAGAGTTTGCGGTAGTCATGCCCAATACCAGTGGCACCGATGCCCTCAACTTTACCGAGCGTTTGAGGGAAAAGATCGCTGAATCCACCGTAGTGTATGAGGGGCTGAAGATTAAAGTGACTGTCAGCCTTGGCGTATGTGAAATAGGCAAACATATTACGAGCAGTTCAAGTTGGATTTCCTGCTCAGACAAAGCGCTTTACGAGGCCAAACAGAAAGGCCGAAATTGTAGCGTCCTACATGCAGCAGCAATTTCCACTTAATTAGGCTTAATAAAGTAAAAGCCCATCATTGATGGGCTTTTACTTTATAAGAATTATGACAACGTATTAATGTGGAAAACCATCGTCCTGTTCGTCATCTTCTTCGTCTTCATCTTCTTCATCGCCAACAAAGTAAGTACCCCAACCGTCATAATCCACTTTTTGCTTGGCTGCGAGTTGCAATAACTGTTCAGTCGCTTTGTCTAATAATGGAATTTCTAACTTGTGATAAGCAACAGCGTCAAAACAGAAAATCACCGAACCATCTTCCAATTCCATTTCTTCAGCATCATTGACTTCAAATCCAAGTTTGAATGCATCAACCGCAGCCTTTTCTAAGCGCTCAAAATTGCTCGATGAAAAATGGTGCTCAATGGTGTATTCAGCATCTGGCTCTGAGCCATCGTCGAGCAAGGCTTGCACTATGTCACGATTCTCGGCGAATTGGGCTTTTAACTGACTTTCAATAGACATGGACTTGTCTCCGTTAAGATAAAACTGGCTCAAATTGGCGTTATTATACGTCATCAGCCGGGATAGTTTTACCCATTAATGTTGCCGCTTCGCGATTTATCTCGTTAAATTTTGCCGACATAATCTCGTGCACCTGTGCCGAAAAGGCTTTCGCGTCAGCTTTATCCAAACCTTCAGTCGGGATTGGCGCCATCATCTCAATAATCACCACACCATTATCCCAACGGTTCAAATCAATATGACTTTGGCATGACGTCAACACGGGTACGACTGGCACACCAGCCGCAATCGCAGTGTGGAAAGCTCCCGCTTTGAAGGGCAACAGTCCGCGCCCCCGTGAGCGCGTACCCTCAGGGAAAATCCACACGGAAAGACGATTCTGCTTAATTTTTTCCGCCGTTTTCGCCATGGTATCAAAAGCACTATTGCGATTTTTTCTATCGATCAGAATATTACCTGAAAGCCAATAGATCTGGCCAAACAAGGGGATCCACACTAAGCTCTTTTTCCCTAAGCTCACAGTGCCTTTAGGTACCGCTTTAGTATGTGTGAATAAATCGAAGTTATTTTGATGATTTCCAAGAAATATATAGGGGCCATCCTGCACTTCCTTAGGCCGACGTACTATGACTTTAAGCCCTAAAATCGGCGCTGCGGATGAAAAGATCTTGGCGAACATATGTACATTGTCACGGTGACGAGGTCGTAATAGGCAAACCAAACCACCAAAAATAAATGCAAGTAACAATGACACCGCCAACAACACAGATCTGACAATTAATAGCACGACATACTCCAAGGGTGAAAGTGGCGACAGTATAGCCACCCAGCCCTAGGGACTCAATATAATGTTTACATCTGTTAGCTGAGTTGCTAACAATCAAACAAAAGCCCATCGTTACTCACGCAATAAGCGTATCGATGGGCTTTTAAATCAATATCAACGCCTAACACTCAGCATAAAACCTAGCGTTAGATCTGACTCACTGTAGCCATTTTGCTTAAGCCTACACGAAATACCAGTGCACTGACTGCCAAGGTTGCGACAATCGCCGCCCCACTCGGTAAATCCATGGTTGCCGATAATACCAGACCAAGTAAGTAACCCATAAGGCCGACCAGATAGGCGTAAAACAAGCCGTTTTTACCTTGGTATTTATTCAGAGCAAGTGCAGGTAAAATCAAGGTACTAAATACTAAATAGACGCCCACCAGCTCAACCGACAACGTAATAACTAGGGCAAACAGGAGATAGAATCCGGCACCATTTAATATTTGTGGCCGCCAAAAAATCAACGCCAACACCCCAGCATAAACCACTGTCGGTAACACTAATTGCGACCAACTCACCCAAAGGATCTGGCCCGACATCAATTGTTTTAGCAGCTCTGCACCATGGGGATCGTTCGCCAGCAATAGCATAGCGGCCACGGCCGATAGCACATAAAAACAACCGATCATGGCTTCTAACTCACCCGCCATTCGCTTAGATAACCAAGCGATAAACCCCGCCCCCGCAAGGGCGAATAAGGCCGGCATCCACGCATTAGAAAATGGCATCTCTTCTAACCTGTGGTCCATGTGCGCCACAATCGCCCCCAACGCGGCGACTTGCGCAATGGCTAAATCGATAAAGATGATCCCACGCTTAAGCACTTGTTTGCCAAGTACAATATGCGTTGAGAGCACTAAGATCCCCGCCGCCAGCGCTGGCAGCAGGATCGACATCAGTTCCAGATCCAACATAGGCTTATTTCACCCCGTTTAAGAGGGCTATCGCGCTGTCGTAGAGGCTGAAGAGATCTTGACTCGCATCGTTGCCACCTACCGACATTGGCAACATAAGCACAGGTAGATTAGCCTTTTCACCCAACCACTTAGCACCACGCTCATCCTGATAGGACGCCACAACTACAGCCAGAATATCGCCCTGCTCAGCACGGCTCAGCAAACTCGCTAAATGGCCGCTAGTCGGCGCCAGACCGGGTTTAGGCTCAAGATCAGCAGCTTGTTCAATCCCCAACCAGTTGAACAGATATCTAAAGCTGGTGTGATAGGCGATGACCTTTTTGCCTTTTAACGGTTTGGCTTGTTCTTCCCAACGAGGGATCGCCGCCTGCCAACGAGTGCTAAAATCCGCTAATGCCTTTTGGTAATTCGCCGCCTCGCTCGGGTCGAGTTGACTCATCTTAGCGCTGAGCGCATTCGCGACGCTTAGCAAACGAGTCGGATCGAAGTGAATATGCGGATTTCCCTGAGCATGCACATCACCCATGCTGCGGTCCACACTCGCTAACTTATCTAAGGTATCGATTTGATCGGCGGCGAAAAACAACCCCTGATCGGTAGAGCGAACCTTAGCGTTAGCCGACTTCATTTGCAGCATTGGCAGCCAACCGATTTCTAAATCGGCGCCCGCACAGACCACCAGATCCGCTTGGCGCATTTTGGCGATCAAACTCGGACGCGCCTGCACTTGATGCGGATCCTGTAAGGCCGTGGTTGCCGAATAAATGCTGGCGTTTGGAGCCAACTCTTTTGCCAATGCGGCATATTCGGGTTCACAGGCAAACACATTCAGCTCTGCATGGGCAAAGCCTGAACAGGCGAAAGACAGGGCCGCTGCGGCCGCTTTAACAAAATTAGAATTGATGCGCACCGTGAGCCCCCAGAGACATAATGTATTGAACAGTGAAAACATTGTCGTCTTCGATTCCATCGAAGTTAGTTCCCTTCTGATTGGTGTACTGGAAACGTACCGTCGAGAAATGGCTCGAATGCCACGCCAGACTCACCTCAGATTCCTTTAACTTCTGTCCATGGAAATGATCGCCATGGAGCTCTTGGGTATCCACCTCGCCGTAACGCACACCCGCAGACCAGCTAGGCGTGAATTGATATACGCTGCTCAGATACCAACCTTGATGATAATCCTTGCTCGGCGCATCCTCGGGATGAAGGTCGCTCGGCACAAAGTCAGTCACACGATAATACTCGCCGCTCAGGGTCAGGTTTTGGTATTTATAGTTACCATTTGGCGCCCATTTATACACAAAATCAGCACCATAGGTGTTTTTACCTGTGTAAGATGCCGCATGGCTGTGGTCATGGCCTTCCTCGGCAGTTTCGTCTTCGTGCTCATCGCCTTCTTCATGGGCTGTGACTTGACCGTTTTCGTTACGTAAGTAACTCAATCCCGCCTGCCATGAACTGTTATCCCCTATATCGCCACCGATTTTTGAATATAAGGTGTACACACCGACATTTTTAAACTCACGTTCGCCATGTTCATCGGCGGCGCGCATGCTCTCGCCCTTGAACGCTTCAGCGCCAATGGTCCAATACAAATCAGTTGGAGCAACAAAGTTTAAGCGCACGCCATCATCGAAGTAGTGGCCGCCGAAAAATGCACGGTAAGCAATCGGGCGGTCGGTGAATGAATCGGTATGTAAATGCTGGTTATTTAGATAACCGATATCCGACAGGAAACGTCCGCCACGGATGGAAAAACCCGCAGGCATTGCCATGGTTTGGATAAAGGCTTCTTCAAGATTAAGCTCGGTTTCACCATCATGCATCTCAACGACGGCGGTCACTTTGCCGTAGAACATGTCGTCAATATTGGCACTCATCGCCAACTCAGTTTCACCTAAACCAAATCCTTCGGCGGTTTCTGCCAATGGGCGTTCAGCCGTTTGATAATAGCCATTCAGCACCGCACTGATCGCTGGATTGGTTAAACTTGAGTCAGCGGCAAATAACGTCGGCGAAGCAAATGCGCACGCCAAGGCCACCAAAGAAATTCGGTTGTTAAAAACAGTCATGATATCTCCAAAATACAACTAGCACTCGATGACTAAGTTAAGTCATCAAGAAATACAATAAGTTAAAATATTAAAGTTGATTTAATGGAGAACAGGCGGCGCACGGCTTAGGTAAACACTGACGTGTTTGAAGAAGGTAACGGGTAAGACAAACTCACAAACATCAAATCGCTGTATCGCTAAATTTAACGTCTGCGGAGCTGTGAACAGAATTTTATTTAGCTGATGTTGATGGAAGCAGAGCGTACAGTGCGTCTTCGCCCCATCATCAAGGTGAGTCACACTATGGGCTGAGGCAACAAAAGACAGCAGTATCAATACGGCGGCAAGCCATATCGAAATTGTGCGTCTTAAGTGACTATCTAGTCTCACTCAGTCGTCCCCATAGTAAAAAGTGGCACAAGTTTAAGTCAGGCCGCTAGTAAGTTGCAATAAGGTAATGGTCAAGCAATGCGTTACAAGATATTTACCATTGCAACTGATGACGCCTTAAAAAGAGCACATTATTGGCAAAAAGAGTTATTTAAGATTAGCTTAAGTCAGTGAATCTATTATGTGCCCAGTGTTATACAGGCTAAATATTTAATTCTATTCAACCCAGCAAAAGGCAACCAAAATGCTAGCATTCTTTCGTGAAAACTTAGGATTAATCTTAGGGATAGTGATTTTCGGCGCAGTCATTTTGGGCGGGATTTATTACGTAGAACACTCATTAGAGAGTCAAGAACAGGTTATTCAATAACAGGTTCACCCTGTAAAACAATGTCGAGCCTCAGTGGTAGGCCCCTAAACGGCTCGACAGGGTTAAACCAGTGTCATCCCATCTCTAGCGATACTTTTGCCGTTGATCGCTATCGTCTTCCTTCTCTGGTGCCTCAATCGTTTGCAGCTGATCCATAAAATGACTCACCAACAGCAACATCACACAGAAGATCATCACAGGGATCAAAAAATGCCGCGTCGAGGCATCGAAGTAACTGTATAAGCCCGTCAGAACACTCGCATAAAAACCAAACAACTTTAACTTCAATAATTTAGGACTATGACCAAGCCACGCTGAACAATGGGGACATTGGACTTGGGCGTGAAAGCCCTTTCCGCGCTGCTGGGTAATTTGGGCAATTTTAATCGACTGATGACAATGGGAGCACAGCATGTAAAGTACATTCCTAACTATGGGGCGCTAAGTTTATCAGATCCTTATCCCATTCCGTCGAACTAATTAGCGTCGAGGTTTCAGAGCTTCATTCTATGGCCTAAAGCTGTAAACTGGCGCACAAATTTTAAACATTGTTAGTCTATTATGCTGTTGATATTTTACAGGGTTTAGCTCGACACCTATCATATACCTACCTCTTTTTGTGGAAGATAACGTCTATGCGCCGCTCGCTAATATTGATACTTGCCCTAAGCTTTCCACTACTGATGAGTGCCAAGGTATTCGCTGCAGATCCAGACCCCATTACAACCAGCCCAACCGCTTCGGCATCAAACGAAACCCAAAGTGAATTAACCACACTTCAGACCGCCATTAAAGAGGACATTGCGCGCTTAGGTCAATACCAAGGTGAATTACGCACCATTGTTGAATATCGCATTCAAAATAAGACCTTACAGTTACGCAATAAGATTAAAGCACTCTTGGATGATAATACTTACGATAAAACTTTTATGCTGGCTCTAATCCAAGAGCAATTGCAGTTTAATCTGAAAATTAACGACTACTTTAATGATCTCATCACCAAGTTGGCTCAAAAACTTGGCACGGCGGATGATGAAGCCACCTTACTCGAGATCTCAAAACGTGAACTCGACAAAGACAATAACTACAAGCAACGGCTTGAGACCTTAAACTGGCTAACCCAAATTGGCCAAGATGTAACAGCTGAAAAAACACAGCTCACCCAACTCCTGCTTAACCGCGCCGATAACTTCGACAGCTTTGTCACTTACACCCAACAGCAGTTACAAAATGCGGTAAATGATGCCACCAATGCAGGGAAAGACGTTACCGCAGCGCAAACCAGTCGCGTGATACAACTAAAAGAACGTTTAGCACAAAACAGCCAGAGCCTCAGCACCAATATCGAGTTACTGGATGCACTAGGGCAAAACACAGCCTTGCTGAAAAAGACCTTGTTTAGTATTTCAGGTGATATTACGCAGGACGTATTAAACATTGATGTGGCATCGAGCTTAATAGAGCAATGGCTAAATACTGCGAAGGATCAAGCCATTAATCATGGACCAACATTGGTCTTTAAGTTATTTATCTTCTCTCTGATCCTGTTTGTCGCGGGTCTTGCAGGCAAACTGGTGAAAAAAATTGTCAGTAATACCGTTAGCAACTCTAAGTTGAATTTCAGCAAGTTACTACAAGACTTCTTTACCTCACTCTCGGGCAAGGCAGTATTTACTATCGGCGTACTGATTGCTTTATCCCAGCTTGGTATCGAATTAGGCCCCTTACTGGCTGGCTTTGGTATCGCGGGTGTGATCATCGGTTTTGCCCTGCAAGATACTCTGTCCAACTTTGCTTCAGGCATGATGATTTTGATCTATCGTCCGTATGATGTCGGCGATTTGATTAATGCGGCTGGCGTATCGGGGCGCGTTAGCCATATGAGCCTAGTCTCTACCACCATTAAAACATTAGATAACCAGAGACTTATCATTCCCAACAATAAGATTTGGGGGGATACCATCAACAATATTACCGCCGAGCACCAGCGCCGAGTCGATATGACATTTGGCATCGGCTATGGCGATAGCATTGAGCAGGCCGAAGCGGTACTAAAATCGATTGTTGAGGCGCATCCTAAAGTGCAAAAAGTACCGGCTCCACTCATCAAGTTGCACGTATTAGGAGAATCCTCGGTCGACTTTATCGTCCGCCCCTGGGCAAAACCAGAAGACTATTGGGATGTATATTGGGATATCACCCGTGAGGTGAAAATGCGCTTTGATGCTGAGGGTATCAGCATTCCTTTCCCACAGCGCGATGTGCATATTTACCAAACCAGTAAATAGTCTTTCGTCAAAGCGAATTCTTAACAAAAGGCGCAATCTTTGATTGCGCCTTTTCATCTTTACATTCAAATGGCTAACAAACTAACCTAATCCAGTAATCTCACCATCAGCGGTGATATCTATCTTTAAATAACCAGGGGTTAACCCAAGCCCTGGCATAGTCATCACATTACCTACCAATGCCGTGATAAACCCAGCCCCCGCATGCAGTACCAATTCACGCACGGGTACCATAAAGCCTTGAGGGACACCTTTAAGCTGAGGATCGTGGCTAATGGATAAGGGTGTTTTCGCCATGCAAACAGGTAAATGCCCATAACCAAGCGAGTTGAGCTCCTGTAATTGCAGCTTAGCCGCATCGGATAAGCTCACCCCTGCGGCGCCATAACCCACTTCAGCTAAGGTCGATAATTTAGCTTCTAAGTCCATATCATCAGGATATAACAACCGAAACTCGCTTGGCTGCTCACAGGCACGGATTACGGTTTGTGCGAGGCTAATGGCGCCGATTTCACCTTGGCTAAAAGCCTCGCTAAGTTCGCAACCAAATGCCGCGGTAGCACTTACAGCCTCAATTAACCAGTTAAGCTCGGCGTCCGTATCGGTGGCAAAACGATTGATAGCAACAACAACGGGAATACCGTAACGCGCTACATTGTTGATATGCCAGTTTAAGTTGGCAAAACCCGCCTCGAGACGGACTTGGTCTGGTACATTAATATCCGCATCGGACGTTAGGCCACTATTGGCCTTAAGTGCTTTCAAAGTGGTCACTAATACGGCGGCGCTCGGGGTTAATCCCGACTGACGCGCCTTGATATTACAGAACTTTTCAAAGCCCATATCAGAACCAAACCCACCTTCGGTCACCACAAAATCGGCTAACTTTAACGCAATATCATCGGCAATCACCGATGAGTTGCCATGGGCGATATTGGCAAAGGGGCCCCCATGAATAAGACAAGGAGCACCGTTTAAGGTCTGCATTAAAGTGGGTTTTACCGCCTCCGCCATAATCGCTGTCATCGCACCTGCGACACCAAGATCTTGCGCACTAATGGTTTCCCCTTGACGATTAAGGGCTAGCACTAACTTACCTATACGTGCGCGCATATCCGCCAGATTGCCGCTCAGCGCCAGAATCGCCATTAACTCTGAAGCGGCAGTAATATCAAATCTTGAATGATAAGCAGGACCGTTGTTTTCACCCAATCCCACCTCAATTTCCCGCAAGCAACGGTCGTTATGATCAACCACCCTGTGCCAACGAATACCCTTAGGCTCAATATCTAAATACCTTAATCCCGATTGACGCTCATATTCCGCCCGCCCCAAACGCGTCTCATGGTAAAGCCGAGAAGCAATCGCCGCTGCACCAAGATTATGTGCGCTACTCACAGCATGAATGTCGCCTGTTAGGTGCAAATTCAGCTCCTGCATGGGCACCACTTGGGCGTAACCACCGCCTGCGGCGCCACCTTTCACCCCAAATACAGGCCCCATACTTGGCTGGCGAATACAGGCACAGACTTTGTTGCCGAGCGCCTTGAGCGATTGCGTTAAACCAATAGTCGTCACGGTTTTGCCTTCACCATGGGGCGTTGGCGTCACTGCGGTCACAATAATCAGCTTCCCCTTTGGTTGCCCGGCTAAGCGCTGCTGTACTTGTGGCTCCACCTTAGCTTTGGTATGACCAAATAGCTGCATCTCTTCGGGCAACAACCCAAACTCTGCACCAAGTTGTGCGATATCTTTTAGATGCGCGCGGCGCGAAATCTCCATATCGGTTAGCATGGGTAATATTTTCCTCTGGAACTTTGGTATACAAACTTTTATAGGAAATGAGTATACGGAACAAAAGCGTGCAAACAGTTTGTATCAGCCACCGCTGATTGAATATGGCGGATAGTAGGTGATTAGCTTTAAGATATATAGCCATCGAAAGGGTTAATGAGCGATTCCTTAATCTGCATCAAATAAATCGACCAAGGCCCTTCACCCTACAAAATACAGATTCCCAAAAGAGAAACAACATGAACGGATCCCCTTTTACTTTTTCAGAGTTTGTTGCCGGCTTTTGGCGAATGCACAATTGGCAAATGTCACCCGCCGAGCGACTTAATCTGATAGAACACTATTTAGACCTAGGTGTGACCACTATGGACCACGCCGATATTTACGGCCAATACCAGTGCGAAGCCCTGTTCGGCGAAGCATTAGCGCTAAAACCCGCCTTAAGACAGCAGATGCAATTAGTGAGCAAATGCGGCATAAAACCCGCCTTCAATTGCCGTCCCGAGCGCTACGTGAACCATTACGACACCTCCAAAGCGCATATTATTGCCAGCGTGGAGCAATCACTAAAGTCGCTTAAAACCGATTATATAGATCTGTTGCTGATCCACAGACCCGATCCTTTAATGGACGCCGATCTAGTGGCCGATGCCTTTGCTGACTTAAAACAAGCTGGGAAAGTGCAACATTTTGGGGTATCTAACTTCACCAATGCGCAGTTGTCATTATTGCAGTCGAGATTAACTGAGCCCTTAGTCACTAATCAGCTGGAGATCTCTCCGCTAATGATGGCGAGTTTACACGATGGCAGTCTCGATTTATGTCAGGAGCGGCGCATTCGGCCGATGGCTTGGTCCTGCTTAGGCGGCGGAAAAATCTTTGACAATAGCCATCCACAGGCCATTCGCTTGCAACAAACCTTAGCAGTCATCGCCGATGAGATTGGCGCCCAAGATATCAGCCAAGTGATTTATGCTTGGGTGCGGATGTTACCGAGTCGACCCGTACCGATTATTGGCAGTGGTAATATCGCGAGGATAAAAACCGCGGTGGCCGCACGGACGCTCACATTAGACCGGCAGCAATGGTTTAGTATCTGGCAAGCATCAACCGGACACAGCGTGCCTTAACCCACGCCCCCCCCCCTCAAACAACACCAACAATAACGGCGCACTTGGCGCCGTTATCTTGATCCTGCTTAAAGCTGTACTTCACCACTGAGGTGCGGTCTGCGACCTTTACTGTCTCGCAGCTCAAACACCCACTTGTCTGGCGACTTTTCGTAACCAAATCCCACTTCGGCAGGCATCAGTAACGGCAGCTTAAAGGCAACATCGACCACAAAGGGGCGCTCACCAATCTCAGGCATCAATTCCGCTAAGCAGCGCGCCTTAGACCACATACCATGGGCCAGCACTCGGTCAAAACCAAAACGTTTCGACAGCACCGGATGCAAGTGGATCAGGTTATAGTCACCCGACGCTTTGGCATAACGACGACCTAAATCTTCACTCAACTCCCATGATTGAGGCGAGTCCCAAGCCATTTCAAGTGCCTTTGGAGGACGAACGCGACGACCGGCAGTCTCTATGCGATAGAGGTAAGTCGACAGCGATTCCCACACCAATTCTTCGCCCACAAAGGCCTTAGAAACAAACTCAAATTCTAAGCCCGAATCAGTTTCACGGCTGGTTGTTAGCGCGCATTCCAGGGAAAACACGTCATCGACCGTCGTCGGGCGATAAACTTGAATACGGTTCTTTAAATGGATCATCCCAAGTAACGGGAAGGTAATGCCATCATGGGTAAAAATCACCGCGTGCAGGCGAAATGCCATCACATAAAGGTAGGTGGGAGGTAATATTTTACCGTCGAAATCAAAACCACACACTTGCGCATATTGGCTGACTTTTGCCTCGGACACCTTCACATTGGGCGCGCTCACCTTGATATAAGGCAGCGGCTGTTGATCCCAACCGGGTTTACGGCCAAAGAAAATCTTGCGATAAAGAGAAAACAGCGACGGCATCGCGTTCAATTCAACACAATATGCATTATTCAAGTCTGAGTACCTTTTAATTAACTATCCCTATGCACGGATAGCCAGCAATACCCCCGGACAGATGCATAACATCTGGAAAATCAAAAAATCACGAGTGTAAAACAGGCAAAACAGTGTCTTAAAAGGGCTGATGCTGACTCTCCGAATGGACAATTATACCCAAACAACCTGAAGATGAGGATTCAGCGGGAATGTAACGCTCTTTAGGCAAGGCGGTTATTTGCGGACCTAGTGGACTAAGTTAAAAATAACCAACACAGCATAAAGAGCGTTAAAACCCGCCGAGACGGAGCGCCTAGGGCACTCCACTTCGGTGTTGCATCAATTCACAAGGTGTTCACATTCCTTCATTGATGCGCCTTGAATTGAAGCCCCCTAGACGCTCTGAAACTCATATCTTCAGGTCGCTTGGGTATATTAGAGTCAGGTTTATCGAAAACGGCATGATTATACCCTAGAGGATCGAGTTCTGGGTATCCCTAAGTAAAGTAGGATTTTTTACCACCTTTAAAATCAAAAAGTTACACGCAACACCAAAAGCAACAATCATCGCAGCTACAGGAAAAGTGCGAAAATATGCCGCCTGTGCGACACTATCGCCCCCAGTCTTTAACTTAGTTAACCCGTGCAAGATAAGAATTTCGATAAACTCGCGCAAAAATTCGCGAAGAATATTTATGGCACGCCTAAAGGTGAAATCCGTGCTGCCGTGCTATGGCGCGATCTTGCTCCTGCATTAGCGCAATTTGGCGATAAAAAATTACGAATTTTAGATGCCGGCGGCGGTTTTGGTTACTTCAGCCAAAAGCTAGCACGTCTCGGACATGAAGTCGTACTGTGCGATATTTCCGCCGAAATGCTCGCCCAAGCGAAAGAGCAAATCGATGCCAGCGACACGCCATTGGCCATCAGCTTAGTACATTCGCCCATTCAAGCCTTATCGATTGCTGAACATGGCATGTTCGATCTTATCCTTTGTCATGCCGTGGTTGAATGGCTAGTCGATGCCAAGACCACCATGGAAGGCTTATTGACCATGCTTAAGCCCAATGGGCTGTTTTCGCTGATGTTTTATAATAAAGAAGCGATGCGATTCCATGCGCTCGTGTCGGGTAATTTCGACTATGTGGCCGCCGATCTAAAGGTGAAGAAGAAGGTACGCCTCACGCCAACGCACCCGCTTTATATCCATGATGTTAAACAATGGTTTGCCGGATGGCACATGACCCTGCAGCGCGAGTCGGGCGTGCGAGTGATCCACGATTATTTGAAAAAACAGCAAGCTGCGGATTTTGACTATCAAAAACTGCTGGCGATGGAGCTCGAATATTCGCAACGCGAGCCCTATATTTCGCTCGGTCGTTATGTGCATTTTTTAGGGCAAAGCGCTGCAACGTCCCAAGCATCTGAGTAATATCGCGAAATAATACAGGACGCCTTGGCGTCCTGTATTATTAAATCACCCGATGATTTGCTCCTAACTCAGTGCACCAAGTGCGTTAAAACTCAGAGTCCCAAGCACAATCCCAGTCAAATCACTAAATATCAGTATGATCAGTCACATTGCTCACGCCAACAGGCGGTTACTGTCGCGCCCTTCTGCTTAAGGAGTTGCACCACACTCTTATCGCCAACCACATGGCCCGCTCCCACCACTACAAATAAAGGCTCGCTAGCAGTTACTGAACCCATCAATCTTATTATCCCATCAGCCATGACTTTATTACGCTGCCAGAGAATTTTATCCAGCATCTGTGTATCACCCTCGCCACCCAGTTGCTCCTGCATTAGCGTATCCAGCGCGGCTTCATCACCACTGCGCCATGCATCAACCAGTGAGAGCAGCTCAGCATCCGGCGCATCAATAGCTTCACGTACCATTGCCCACTGGATTTGACTATCGAAGGAGGCAAGTAATTGAAACTGTGAGTCAGCCGTCTCTAACTCATAAACCGGCTTATCCCCGCGCCCAAGCAACTGCATGTCGACACCATAATCGGTGCTAAAACCTAAGCCATTGTAGCGTAATAGATTAAGTTGAGATGCCTGTAGCCAAGGCGCGAAAGCTTGAATTGACTGACATAAACTCGCTTTATCCCCACAATATTGGTTCATTGTAGCGACTGTTTGTTTATCTCTACTTTGCCAATCAAGCCCTTGCGCTGAATTTGCCATACCGTATTTTTGCAATAAGGCACGGCTATCAACCTTATTCATATCGATTTCGACAACAAGTCCTTTGGATTTGGCGAACGCCGCCTCAACTTGTGCAGGCATAGGATAAAAATCAGCACGACCAATATGAATAGAGCCCAGCAGATAAGCTGATTTCCCCTGCCATTGCACACGATAAAATGGCGGTTTATCCGAAGGTGCAGCCCAAGTTATCCCACCTGCAAACAGCGTAACACTTAAGAGTACGAGTAATAGTCGCCACCGACTTGTTGCCATATCCTTTGCCCCTTATAATTCCTGCAAATTTTGCAATGAGACGCTGTTATGCCACACACTAAGGTTATAGAGCAACTGAAAGAAAATCTTCAAATCGCCTATCGCCAAGCCATCGATGCCGACGCTAAGTTAGATGAATTGAAAAAAGCTGGCCATGGAAAATTCACGAGTATCTTTACAGCCGAACAAGGGTTTATGGTTTCAAGCAATCGCTTTTTGCCATACGTGCAAGAACTGGTCGATGACTTAACTAAATTGCAGCAACACACTAGCCTTGACCCCGTCGCACTCGAAACCTTAGTGCGTCAACTGGCCGCGCTGCTGCAAACGCTGCACGCCTTTAAAAAGCAAAGTTAATTCCATTTCCACGAGTGGATTTTCAGCCGCACAAATTGTCATCATTTTGTCATTTCTAAGTCATAGACTCCGCAAACATTGTTGCGGGGGCAGAAGTAATGACGAGTTTAGATCTAGCACAAGAGCTTGATAAGATAATTGCGAAGGGGGCAATCAGCCCCCTATTTCAGCCCATTTTCAATATATTGGAACATAAGATCCACGGCTTTGAGGCGCTCAGTCGTGGGCCAGAACACAGCCCACTTTATTCACCCGTTCCCCTCTTTAAAACCGCCGAGCATCAAGGCAAGTTGAGTGAGTTAGAAACCTTATGCCGCCGTATTGCGCTGGAGCAATTTAAGCTACGTCAGTTTCAAGGGCGCTTGTTTATCAATATTTCCCCAAAAGCCCTGCTCGATCCGGCTCACCCTAAAGGTATGACGCTGCAACTGTTGCAACAACTCGGGATTTCACCCTCACAAGTGGTAATTGAGCTGTCGGAGCAATATCCCGCCGATGACATTGATTTACTCAAATCTTGCCTGAATCACTATCGTAGCCAAGGATTTATGACGGCTATTGATGATTTAGGTGCAGGCTATTCGGGTTTACGGCTGTGGTCAGAGTTATCCCCCGACTATGTAAAAATCGATCGGCACTTTATCCACCAAATTGATTCGACCCCAGTTAAACAAGAGTTTGTGCGCTCGATTGTCGAACTCTGTCAAAGCCTTACTTGTAAAGTGATTGCCGAAGGAATTGAAACCCAAGAAGAACTAGCCGTACTTAAACAGCTAGGAATTGTTTATTGCCAAGGTTATTTGCTTGGACGTCCAGAGGCACAACCAAGTCGCGCAATGAAAGCGACCTTAGTCCCTAACAACACCCAAATTCAGCCAAGATATAGCGAATCCGCTGAAAGCCTCTGTACCAGTGCACTAACAGTGGTGCCGACACTCAAGCTGAAGCACCTAAGCGACACCTTTAGCGCCCAACCCACCTTACAAGCTGTCGTTGTGGCGCAAGATCAACTGCCGCTGGGGATTATTAGCCGAGCCACTCTGCTCGAACTTTTCAGTACCCCCTATGGTCGGGCGCTTCATGAAAATCATGCGGTTAGCGAGGTGATGGATCACCAAGTGCTACAAATTGAAGCTAACGAACCGCTCTCCATTGTGAGTCAGTTATTGACCTCGGAGAGCGCCAATACCGTCGCCCAGCAATTTATTATTCTGCGCCGAGGGCAATTACTCGGGATTGGCCACACCAAAGATTTGCTCCAGCGGATCACCGAGCACAGGATCAAGATGGCAAGGCATGCCAATCCCTTAACTGATTTACCCGGTAATGTGCCGATCCAAGAAGAACTAAAACGTCTCAGAACTCAACAAAAGCCTTTCTACTTGGCCTATTTTGACCTGTGTCAGTTCAAGCCTTACAACGATATTTACGGCTTTTGCCGCGGCGATGAGGTGATCTGCGAGGTCGCCAATCTATTAGTGAAATACAAGACGGACAACTGCTTTATTGGCCATGTGGGCGGCGATGACTTTGTGGTGATCAGTACCTGCAATCAACTTATCGATCGTTGCCAACGGATATTGACGGATTTTGAAACCAATAAACCTCTCTTCTATAGTGCCGAACATTGGCAAGCCCAAGAAATGCTGGCAGATGACAGGCAAGGACAAGCTTGTTATCACAAGTTGATCAGCCTATGCGTCGGCGTACTCACACCAGCCCATACCTTTAACTGCAATGAACACAGCCTATCGACCTTAAGTGCCAAGGCAAAAAAACAGGCAAAATCCGCAAGTAACGGATTTTGCCTGTTAGAAGAACAAGAAGAGACTCTTCAAGCCTTGAGTGCTTAGATGGGACTAATGCCTACAACTTAGGCGCAACGGTTTTTTTCAACCAATCGCTGAGCATTTTTGTTTCATACATAAATGGCTTGTCATTCACTGACTGAATGCCGGACATAAAGCCCATGTCGGAGAGTTTTTCATCCCCCGCGATGATCACTTTGTCATTTTCAAGCACTTGATAACTAAAGGTTATACGGGGTGGATAAAGATCTTTTATCACCCGTAAATCATCAGCTGTCGCCCCAAAGGTTGGACGCATATCGCCCGCTAAGTCGACATCAGTAACTGTCATCTCCAACTTTTGGTTCGGTTTTAAGACTTTTACGGCTTCTTTATTGATATTTGTGGTTAAGGTATCGAATAAACGCTTTTCATAACGGGACTGAATTTCGCCCGAAGATTTAATATCACGAAAATCTTTTGGATTTTGCCAAACAATCTTCACCACTCCGTCTTCAGTCACAGGGTCAGTTTTCGCCTCATCGGCGGCCCACACACTACTGCAACTCAACACACCGGCGAGTAATAGGAACTGGACTTTCATATTTGCCTCCTAAGCCTAATAGTTTCTGCGTTATACCGTACAAAATCTAACCTGAACTCGAGCTTAATGCAAAACGCTCCCCTTAACAGCACATAATCAGTAAGCTTTTGTATAAATTAGTAAATATGATAGAAAATTTCAGATGATATCGTATCTTTTTGTATCCAATACCCAATAAGGGATAAAGTTATTAATTTGTGACTTTTTAACGCGCATATTACCTAAAAAAGTATTATCCTTCGCACACTGTTTTATGACCTCTAATTAAAAATGAAATTCCCCGTTGTACCTGTATTTGTATTGATCCTACTTTCCTGTTTTACCAGCGCGATTTGGTTTATCTCCTCAGGGGAGAAAGACACGCGCCCAGAAACTTGGTCATCTTTTATTTATACCCATGGTTATGATTCTGGTAAGTATAAAAAAACTGATAATTTCAACAGCTATGAGGCCTGTCGAGACTTTGCCAAAGAGCAATCATCTTTTTACGATAACGTGCCTTGGGAATGCGGTCTAAAATGTGGTTTTGACTCCCGTAAACAGGGATTTCAATGCCAAGAGATGCGTAACGAGCAGTAAGGTTATGGTTCAGCCAAGGTTCAAGATATCCTAGGTAAGCTTAATTTCTAAGCAATACCTTTGGTTTTGTTGGTCATGGATGGATAATGGAATGGACCCATCCACTTTAAATCGGCCTCGCAATGGGCCACGATGTAGTCGCTAAAACTCATCAGAAAGAGGACGGGTCCACCTATGAAGATTACTACAATCGGTTTAGATATCGCAAAGTCTGTTTTTCATGCTGTTGGCGTCGATAAAGCAGGCAAGTTAATTAAAAAGAAAATGCTTAGACGCAAAGACTTGCTGCCCTTTGTCGCTCAAATTGAGCCTTGTCTGATTGTGATGGAAGCCTGTAGTGGCGCAAATTACTGGACCAGAGAATTTGAGCTGTTGGGCCACAGCGTCAAGTTAATTGCTCCTCAATTTGTCGTGCCTTTTCGGCAAGGTAACAAAAATGACTACAATGATGCTTTAGCCATCGCGGAGGCTGCGCAGCGACCCAACATGCGGTTTGTAAAACCCAAAAGCGTCGAGCAGCAAGATGTGCAACTGCTCCACCGAATGCGCGAACGATTAACTAAGCAATCAACAGCCTTAATCAACCAAGTGCGAGGTATGTTAGCTGAATACGGCATCGTGATAGCCAAAAGTAAATCGGCTTTTAAAGTACAGTTTCCTGAGATTTTGACTAACGAAACCAATGCGCTGACTACCAAAGGTCGAACAATTTTTTATCAGTTATATGAAGAGTTTACAGATATAGAAAGACGGCTTAAGGATTGTGATACCCAAGTACTCACTGAAACGAAAAACAATGTGATTTGCCAGCGTTTAGAGACTATCCCAGGTATTGGTCCCGTCACCGCTACGGCCTTTTATGCGGCTGCTGGAGAGGGTAAAGACTTCAGTAATGGTAGACACTTTTCAGCTTGGTGTGGCTTGGTTCCCAAGCAACACAGCAGCGGAGGTAAAGATAACCTCCTTGGGATAAGCAAGCGGGGAAATGCGTATTTACGTACCCTGTTTATTCACGGCGCCAGAGCGGTGTTGCAGCACAGTTGTCATAAACAGGATAAATTTAGCTGCTGGGCAATACAGTTAGCAGAGCGCCGAGGTTTTAATCGAGCCTGTGTGGCCGTCGCCAATAAACTCGCGAGAATGGCATGGGTTATCCCGGCGCGTGAGGAAGAGTATCGGCTTCCAGTATAGTACTGAATAGATTCAATAAACGTGAATAATTAACCAACCAGCAAGTTGCTAAGACACTTGATTTGATGATGAGACAGTCAGACTGATCTACTAAAAACCTTAGTCGGGCATAGGCTCATTACGAAGCCGCAGGGATGATAAGGACTGTAGAAGCAGATATCCATCAGGGCCAGAGGGATCCCTCAATAACAGGCCGGATATATGGGTGCAATGAACTCTTCTCAAAATCGTTATCGAATGTCTTGCAAACCGGATGGGTCCATATATGCACGATGAAAGCCAAACGACGATTTAAAAACCAACCGAGTTCTGGTGATTTTAATTTGGAGTTTATCTATGAAGCTAAAAACGGCCCCCATACGCCATGCAGTGATAACAAAGTTTACCTTATGCACTCTGCTCACACTCAGCACACTGATCAGTTTATCTAGCCATGCAGCGACACTGACGGCCGAACAGCAACAAGCAGTAAAATCGCACTTCGATAAACTGGCCCAGTCACAGCAAGTTGCAGAGCAACGCCTGACTGAGCAGCTCGATCAAGAATTTACCCGCCAATTAGCACAGGAGGAGCATCAGTTCATGCGCCAAACGTGTACCCAATACGGCATGACCTTCGACGTTACCAGTAACGCATGTTTGCGCTCTTAGGGCGAATTAAAACGGAAAACGCGCACTAAGCTCAGGATATTGCTGTCTTAAGTCTTTGGGTTTAGTGCTAAATTTTTTGCCTACGGGAGTCGCTTTACCCGAAGGCATAAAAGGCAACTCTTTACCCGTTCGGTCTTCGTATAATTGCCCTGCAATAAGATCGTAATCTTCAATAAAGGGATAGGCATAACCATCCTTTTCTGGCCATGCAGTTAACTTCGCTAACGAATCAGGCTGGGCAATCACAGCCTCATAACTGGCTTGTCCAAGTGAAATCAGAAAAGCGCGAAATTCGGCAAAGGCATAATCAGAATCACACCCCGTAATGATATAAGCCGCCCCCCAAACCGACCATAAATAACTTCGGCGCATCTGTTGACCAAACAGCTTATCAAAGACTTTTAGCTCTTCATCACTCAGTTTACTCAGTTTCAGCTTTAATGCCTCAACCAAAGACTCTTGGGATTGCGCTGGTTCACTGCGGGTCACTAAGTCCCAAAATTCTACTTCTGTCATCACTTAACCTAATTTAATGCCCAAGCAAAGGCGTATTCTACATGATAATACGGTTATGCTGGACTCAGTTCGGGGCATTTCCTACACTTGCTCCACTTCACATTAGCCAGTAACCCTAACTTTATGCCTAAACGCCTAATCCTATTGATAACCCTTTATACTCTGTTTGCCATTGTTGCCCTATTACGGGCTGTCGCCACCACCTCCTTCGATTTGTTTACCTTAGGTGTATTACCCGTTTTGTTTGGCATACTGACACAAGCACCTTGGTCTAGCTTAGTGCTCAAAATTTATATTGGATTACAAACCTTAGGCCTGTCAGCACTTGGGGTTACTGCCATTATCGCCTATCAGATTACACCTCAAGACGTTAAAGTGGTGGTAGAGGGTCATAACATCCCGATGTTACCGCTGGTGCTGTCTATCATTGCCCTGCTATTAGTACAGTATTGGATCGCATTTTCACGGGTAACCCGTGATTATTTAACTGCAAAATTGAAAGCTTGATTTAATGTGTTGCGAAGCAGTTATTTCTCGCCTAAGTTAACGCCTTTCTAAAAAAGCCCAATAGCTTGTGACTATGACTCATTTATCGCCTAACGAATTATCGATGCTTATTATTGAGCCATCGGAAACCCAGCGCCGCATTATCATCAAGCGCTTACAGCAAGAAGGCATTGTTAGCATCGAAAATGCTGCCAATATTGAAGAGGCTAAAGGACTCATTGCTCGACACAAACCCGATCTCATTGCCAGTGCAATGCATTTTGAAGATGGAACAGCGACCGAGTTTTTGAACTACCTGCGCAGCAAAAGTGAATATAAAGATATTCAATTTATGCTGATCTCAAGTGAATGTCGCCGTGAACAATTGGAGATTTTCCGCCAGTCTGGCGTAGTCGCGATTCTGCCAAAACCTTTTAATGCCGAACACTTAGGCAAGGCGCTAAATGCGACCATCGATTTGCTCAGCCACGATGAACTCGACTTAAGCCACTTCGATGTGCACGATGTACGCGTGCTTGTGGTTGATGACAGTCGCATGGCACGTAATGTGATCAAGCGAACTATTGGTAATTTGGGGATAAAACTGATTACCGAAGCAGAAGATGGTGCGCAAGCCATTGAATTAATGCGTCATAATATGTTTGATTTAATTATCACTGATTACAATATGCCCAGCGTTGATGGACTGGCATTAACGCAATTTATCCGTAATGAAAGTCAACAATCCCACGTGCCTATTTTAATGGTCTCGTCTGAGGCTAACGATACACATTTAAGTAATGTATCTCAGGCTGGGGTGAATGCCCTGTGCGACAAGCCCTTCGAACCCAAATTGGTTAAGCAACTCTTATATCAGTTGCTCGAAGAATAAAACCTAAGTCACGAATGGCGCAAATACCCTCCAATTTTGTTACTTCGATGACACAAGCCCGCAGCAAAGGGCTTTCCAACGCTTTAACCTTGTGGCATGTTAGGCTCGCTGACTTACATAAATCTACGGAAAGAAGAGACAATAAAAATGAACAAAACTGAACTTATCGCCAAAATTGCAGAAAATGCCGATATCACTAAAGCTGAAGCAGCACGAGCATTGAAATCTTTCGAAGCGGCGATTACTGAATCAATGAAAAACGGTGACAAAATCTCTATCGTCGGATTTGGCTCCTTTGAAACAGCGACTCGTGCAGCTCGTACTGGTCGTAACCCACAAACGGGCAAAGAAATCCAGATCGCTGAAGCCACTGTGCCTAAGTTTAAAGCGGGTAAAACCTTGCGTGATAGTGTGAACTAATTCGCTCGACATTGATTTTATAAAACGCCTCCTCTGTGAGGCGTTTTTTTTCCCTCACGAAAGCATAAAAGATGATTTTTTGCACAAACACAGTGCGTCCACCGCTCCATTTTTGAGCACTTTAAAACATTTAATTAACATAAATTATGTAACCAGTTGTTTTTAAAGATGTTCAAATAATGGCATGTGATTAGCAACTCCCTTATCAGAAAAAACCATGATGCACCAATGCCGCCGTATTTAAGTGGCATGAGTGAATCGATAAATAAATCAATCGAGGGGATGAGTATGAGAAAATCACTGTACAGCGTTTTGGCATTATCGACGGGATTATTACTAACCACTAACGTCTTTGCGGCGGTATCCGGCAATATTGGCGGCACATCAAACTATCTATGGCGCGGAGTGACTCAAACCAATGATGCGGTGGCGATCCAAGGCGGTCTTGACTACAGTCATGACTCAGGATTTTATGCGGGTACGTGGGCATCAAATGTCGATTTTGGCAATGACACTAGCTACGAGTTAGACCTCTATGCTGGTTACGGTGGCAACATCACCGACGATCTCAGCTATGATTTTGGCTATCTCTATTATGCCTACCCCGATGCCGAAGGCAGCATCGATTTTGGTGAGCTCCACGGGGCTATTACCTGGAAGTGGGTCGAACTTAGTTATTCCCACGTGATCAATGCGGGTGATGACGTAGCGGCGGAACCACTCGATAACAAAGATATGAGTTATCTTGCCGCCACAGCATCTTTCCCTTTAACCGAGAAACTTAGCCTGTCATTCCACTATGGCTACTCCACAGGAGATGTGGTTGAAGCTTGGTTTGGTGAGGATAACTATGCCGATTACAACCTAACACTTAGTGCAGATACCAGCATGGGCACAGTCTCTTTTATGGTATCAGATACTGATCTGGCTGATGACGATGCTAAAATCGCTTTAGGTTACTCCTATAGCTTTGATTTATAAAATAAAGAACTAAGAAACACGCCGCGTTAATCGCGGCGTATTTTATTAAGCGATCACCGCCCGATTCGACTTACGTGCTAACACCATTTTCTCAATATATTCCACAATAGGCTCAGTTACCGAAATACCCGTAGTTTGCTCAATACCTTCGATACCGGGAGCTGAGTTCACCTCAAGGATCAACGGGCCACGATTCGAACGTAAAATATCCACGCCTGCAACGACTAATCCCATCGCTTTAACAGCGGCAACGGCCATCTTGCGCTCTTCTGGCGTAATTTTCACTTTTTCACCACAGCCGCCTAAGTGTAAGTTTGAACGAAAATCGCCCTCTGGCCCCTGACGCTTCATCGAGGCCACCACTTTATCACCCACCACAAAACAACGAATATCACTGCCGTTGGACTCTTGAATATACTCTTGCACCAAAATATTGGCTTTGAGCCCTAAAAAGGCTTCAATCACGCTCTCAGCGGCGGTTTTCGTTTCCGCTAATACCACCCCAATCCCCTGCGTACCTTCGAGTAACTTGATCACTAAAGGAGCACCGCCCACCATATTAATGAGATCAGGAATATCATTGGGTTTATTGGCAAATCCAGTGATAGGCATACCAATGCCTTTGCGTGAAAGTAATTGCAGAGCACGTAACTTATCCCGCGAGCGTGCTATCGAAATTGAATCGTTGGCGGCAAATACACCCATCATTTCAAACTGGCGCACCACTGCGCAGCCATAAAAGGTCACACTGGCATGAATACGCGGAATAATGGCATCAAACCCTGTTAATTCTTCTCCCTGATAATGAATGCTAGGTTTAACGGAATTAATATTCATGTAGCAATTCAAGGTATTAATCACCACAGCCTCATGACCACGGCTTTCGCAGGCGGCCACTAAACGTCGGGTGGAATACAATTCTGGAAACTGAGATAAAATACCGATTTTCATTACTAAATGACCAAATTAAACACAGTGATTGAAGCTCTGAGCACATTGCATCAGAAAGGGGCGCTGATATTTGTCTATTGCTCAGTGTAAAGCAAGAAAATATTCCTCACCAGACGAAAACCTAAGCCTTAGTCAAACGTAAGATAATCTTCACAATTTAGTGACTAACGGTGTAATGAACCTTGCTTCAAATTCGCTTGCCTCTAGAGGACGAGAAAAGAAGTATCCCTGTAATAGATTGCAGTGCCTTACTGTACAAAACTCCGCTTGCTCGAGGGTTTCAATTCCCTCGGCAACAGAGGTGACGTTAAAGCCATAGGCAAAGTTAAGCAACGCTGTGAGTAAACGAGTGTCCTTTTCGTCCTTATCGTAGGAAGCAATAAAACTTTTATCGATTTTTAACACGCTGATGGGGAACAACTTTATATGTTCAAGGGATGAAAATCCGGTACCAAAATCGTCCAACGCAAATCGCACTCCAAGTTGGGCTATTTTATCGAGGATCTTGGCATGTTCGTGGGGTTCTTCAATCAAACAGTTTTCAGTAATTTCCAACTCAAGTGCACTGGGCGCTAGCCCTGTCACGTTAAGAACATGGGCGATTTTCTCATATAAGTTGATATGCCCAATTTGAGATGCAGATAAGTTCACTGCAATGGTAAAGCGATGCCCTGTTGATGCTAATTGGCTCAGCCAATATTGGGCCTGTCGGCAGGCTTCATACAATACCCAGTCACCGATTTCTTCCATTAACCCAATTTCTTCCGCTATGGGCAGAAATTGGTCCGGAGAAATCAAACCATCTTCGGGATGCTGCCAACGAATTAACGCCTCCATTCCCACCATATGGTGTGTTTGCGCGTCAACTTGCACCTGATAATAAACCTTAAACTGATTCTGCCTTAAGGCCATTTTTAAGCTGGACTCGATATGATTGCGGTAGCGGACTTCTTTATCTAGCGCCTCGGAATAAAACTGGATCTGATTGCGCCCCATTTTCTTAGCACGATACATGGCGATATCGGCGCATTTCATTAACTCAGAGCTATCGGAGGCGGCTTCATTATAAAATGCCACGCCAATACTGGCGCCAATCATCACATCGTTATCTCCAAGGCAAAACACTTCTTCAAAAGCTTTAAGTAGACGGTTAGCCACTATCATGGGGAAATATTTGTAGTCATTGTCAGTCACTAACACCACAAATTCATCCCCGCCTAAACGAGCAATGACGTCACCATCCCGTAACACGGCACTGAGTCTAGATGCGACTTTCACCAACAAAATATCACCAGTCTGGTGACCTAACGTGTCATTAATCGCTTTAAAATCATCAAGATCAAGTAAAATCACGGCTAAAAAATCATTACTGCGTTTTGCTCTTGCAATGGCGCGATTTAAACACAGCTCAAATCCATAACGATTCATCAATTTGGTGAGTGAATCGTGCTCCGCCAGTTCTTTCAGTTTTTGATGGCTATTTCGTAGGGCAAGTGCCATTGAGGCGCGCTGTTTAGCGTAACGAATTGAACGACTAAGGATTCTTGAGTTAACTTCATCTTTAAGTAAGAAATCTTGGGCACCTAACTCAATACAACGCTGAGCGAGTTTTTCATCTTCGTAACGGCTCAACATCACCACCACAGTTTGATCTTGAGTCATAGAATTGAGCTTGATAAGCACTTCTAAGCCATTAGCATCGGGCAATAGGTAATCGAGTAGAATCCCGTCAAAATGACGCTCCAAGGCAAGATTCAATCCATCAAAAGCACAGTTTGCCTCAACCACATTAAAAGCTAACTTGGACTGTCGTAGCGCTCGAATAATAGCGGTTCTATCAACTTCATCATCATCGATAAGTAGTAAATCCATATACACATCCTATACGCTTGGAAGCTCAACGATGCGCCAGTAGCCTTCCAACATATTAAAAATATTGTGGAAACCATCTTTAATATCTGTTTTAACCATGTAACCAGCCACATGGTGACGGTAGGCTCTCATCCGATCTTCATCGGTACTAGAAGTCGTCAGCATAAACACAACGGAAGAAGACAACGTCGGATCAGAACGAATATGTTCAAGAAATTCAAAACCATTCATTCTGGGCATATTGAGATCGAGCAAGATCAAGTATGGCCCCTTGATAGCGTTGGTATGCGTCAGAATTGTAAGTGCTTCAAGCCCATCCCTCGCTCGCACAAGATGATTAAGCAAACGCAGTTGCTTCATCGCCCTCTGCACCGCCATATAATCCACATCATCATCATCAACTAACAGAATGGTCACTTGTTTATAGTCATGGCTATTACTCATACCGCCTCCTTGTTGACTATGTGCATCGGCCAGCTAAACCTAAAGCAACAACCTCGCCCCGCTGATTCAAGTAGAATTTCTCCCCCTAGACTTTCAACCGTCTTTTTGACAAGCGACAATCCCAAACCGCTTCCCTCGACTTCATCTCTTGGTCTAAGAGTTTGAAACATTTCAAATACTTTCTGGTGAAACTGGGCAGAAATTCCAGGTCCATCATCAATCACGCTAAACCAGTAATAGCGGCCTTTTGTTTCACATTGCACCTTAAGTACACCACCACCTCTATCATGGTGTTTAATGGCATTGCTAATTAAATTCCGAACGACTAGCTCTAAGAGCGTTTTAACCGTTTTAAATCGTGGAAAATTACCTTCGATGACCAATTCAAATCCCTGAGGCGGAGCGACCAAAGCGAACATATCTTCGACCAGTTGTCGACAATCGGTGTCAACCATTTCAATATCAACACGCCCAATGCGTGAAAACGTTAACAACCCGTCGAGTAATAACACCATTCTCTGGATACGATTCTGAATTAAGCCTAAGTATTTTTGGACATTTTCATTGGTGTTATCAGCAAGATCTTCACTTAACCAATGGGTTAGTTGCTCAATGCCTCTGAGGGGCGACTTCAAGTCATGGGAAGCAATATAGGCAAATCTATCTAGCTCTTGATTAATACGCTCCAACTCTGTCGTATGCTCGATACGCTGCGCTTCAATCCGCTTACGTTCAGAAATATTATTGATCGTCGTTAAAATGTAGATCCCATTACTAAAGTGAATAGGAGTTAATCCGACCTCGATCGCCAAACGTGTACCATCTTTGCAGCAACCAAACAGATCATCCCGCATCGACATATTCTTCGCGATGGGATGAAGCAGATAATGAGATAGGTGTTTTTGATGGATTTCCCTCAGCGATTCAGGTAGTAACATATTAATTGAACGTCCAAGTAACTCCTCCCTCGTATAACCAAAAAGCCTTTCGGCATGGGTATTGACTAAGGTAATCGCGCCTGTTTTATCAACCATAAACAGTGCACTCGGAGAAGCCTCGATGACGAGACGAAAGCGTTTTTCATTGGCAATTAATTCGGCGGTTAACATTGACTCTTGGTAACGGTTACGAGCCATACTGATAACAGCGTAAAATAAGGCAAGAATAAAAGCGCAACCAATCACTTGCAGCCATATACTCTGCGTTTGCTCAGCACTTGAAATAAAGCGCGACTCAGAAGAAACATCTATTCGCCAAACTTGCCCTCCCATGTTTTCTAGTTTTGATTGATAAAAAACATCCTTAGGAGAGGGAAGCGCTTTGTGGGAACTAAACATTAAACTGGCATCATTTGCCTCTGAACCATCATAAATGGCGAGTTTTAGGCCCGAAAAACGCTTTCCCATAATCCCTTGCATTAGATCATCCATTCGAAAAGGTGCAAAAATAACACCTATAGCCTGTTGTATACGCTCCGCTTCTGTCACGGGTTGACCATGATAAAAAGGAACATACATCAATACACCAGCCTGAGAATTATCAGGCGTTTCCTGCACTAAGGTAACCTTGCCAGACACCTTAACTTGTCCCGAAGCAATAGCGTTTAGAATTGCAGTGCGACGAGTGGATTCGGAACACATGTCAAAACCAAATGCCCGTTGATTTCGCCAGTCGAATGGTTCTAAATATTTGATAACACAGTAAAGCTCTCTATTACCTGTGGGAGTGACACGAAAATCAGTAAATCCCTCCTCTCGGACTTGCTGGGTAAATTGATCCAAGAGAGTAGGCGTAACTAACTCAGCAAAACCAATACCTTGAATACCTGGGTAATAATCAGATAAACGAGCATTGGTTACATAGGTATGCCACTCACTGCGAGTGACGCCGTTGGAGGACAAAAAAAGCCCTACTCCACCACGTAAAACTTGCTCATAGGCCGTCATTCTTCGGGTAACGGCTTCGGACAAATCCTGCACATTATTATTAAACCGCTCTTCGCCTCGATCTCTTAAATATTCCTCTAAAACAAACCAAGAAATACCCATAAAAGTCAGCGCGGCAAATAACATCAGCCAACTTGAACGAATCACACTAACGAAAAAACTTTTTGGGGGGCCGAAAGATTCAGGAAAACGGTCCGTGTCCATATTAGCTTCCCTAGCAAAGTTACATTTGAGTGTCTTCCCCAAGTGTTGTTCGATTTTTATGCAAATTCAAGTTTATCCGACTATTTAAGTAGGGCTTAACATCAATATAAAAAGAAAGTGTTATGCGCTAAATCACAAAATTCAGCAAAAACTTAAATAGCCTTAACTCCCCTAAAAATCCAGTAATGCCATAGGAGTAACACACTGTCGTATGGGAAAAAAAATTTGCGTTTATGAGTAAAATTTTTTGCTTTTCTGCCACACTCTTTTTAGATAGAAAGGCGTTAGGAACAACATGAGGAATTCGTTATGGCTCATATTACTGAAGTCGTGCCCAACGATACTGAAATTGAGGCAATGACCACCCCTAGAAATAGCAAAGCAGCAGAGGCAATGCAGCATAAGCGTGAAATCAAGAAACGCTTAGAAGATTATCTCGAACGTGCCGAATTACGACGCGCATTAGGAGATGATGACTTTTTCTAAACTTCCTACTCCCATAAGGCATTATGGTCGTTTAAGTTCACGACTGTTATCCAAACCTTCACCCAGCTCCTTGGGGCTGGGTGCAACCGTTAACACTGATTTACCAAGCCGACTTTTCCTCATTTTATAAACCTGTGTCAGCCTAGTTTTATCAGCTACCGTTAAATCGGCACCACCAACACATGCACTGCTGCATCGTTTCTCAAATAGCACAGTGCAGCCATAATCATCTCACACAGACTTTATAACCTTTTAGCATAAGCTAATTAGTCTTAATCTCATTGGGATAACACAATATTTAACAGTTACTTGCATAAAAAATCTTCGCCATTTTCAGGCTAAAACAATTCATATTGCACCAAAATGATTCACTAAATCGATAGCAGATAAGATACTTAATCGACAAGATTTAATTGTTCTGGGTAAGAAACCTATAAAAACAACGACTTTACCGCTATGATTGAACTAATTTTAGCGCCTAAGTAGCAACAGGATTTCGGGAATGTCAGAGTCATTAGCCCAGTACCAAGAAGATTTACGTCGCTTTTCCGATGAGCTGATCCGCATTCAAACCCCGATCAAGATTTTAGACGCCATCAAATGGCCGCGGGAAATGGAGGAGCGTTTTCTTTCTAGTAAAGGCACGGTTCTGCCAGCAATTACACAGGATTTTTATCAAAAAATTGCTCTGCCCTTCGATCCCGTAAAAACACAGACTGAATTACTTTCGCTCAAACAAGACATTCATCGACGTTTAGGCAAAAAAGACAAGCTGGGCAAGATATTAGTCGCTAACGTAGACCAGTATCGTCTGGTGGTCGATATGCTGGGTCATCGAGGGACCCCTGTCTTTGGTCAGCTTAGCCAAGAACTCTACGGCAGCGCCAGCCACAGATTACATGGCGATCGCCACACTCTGCGCCAATTGGGCGATAAACTCAGTTATATCTTCTCATTGCCCGCTGCGCGGCATATGAATAAGCATCACCCTAAAATCATCAGTGCCCCCGAAGCCGTGAATGTGCTGAGCCAGCGATTGGAAAAATACTTCCATAGCGATGATATGCGGGTGCGTTTGAGTGACGGGATTGTGTCTGACGCCGCAGTGGGAGGCGATACGGTCAAACTCAATAGTAAGGCCATGTTCAGCGAGTCAGATCTCAATGTGTACGAAGTGCATGAAGGTTGGGTGCATGTCGGCACCACACTGAATGGTCGTGCTCAACCCCATGCTACTTGGCTCAGCGTCGGCTCTCCCCGCGTGGCAGCCACCCAAGAAGGCCTTGCCGTTTTACTCGAAATGCTCACTCTGAGCTCAAACCCCGGCCGCGCCCGCCGCATTAGCGATCGTGTCGCTGCGGTAGATATGGCGGAAAATGGGGCAAACTTTATTGAAGTATTTAACTATTTTAGAGAGTTAAATCTTAGCGCTAAGGACAGTTATCGAGTCACACAAAGGGTGTTTCGTGGCGGCATGGTCGAAGGCGGCAGCTTTTTTACCAAAGATATTTCCTATGTGCGTGGTTATGTCGAAAACATCAACTTTATCCGCAGCGCTATCACATCGGGCTTACCCGAACTGATCCCTATGCTGTTTTTAGGCAAACTCGCCATTGAGGATATTCCCGTTCTCTATCAAGCCTGCCAAGAAGGCATAATTACGCCGCCAAAATATTTACCGCCCATGTTCGACAACTTTAGCGGCTTGTATGCTTGGTTTGGTTTCGCCTCAGGATTGGCAGGTATCGATTTGAAAGGGGTGCAACGTCACTTCACTCGCCTATTTAAAGATGTGCCTAGTATCGATCCAAGCTTAGAGTTATTCGACGATACAGAGTTTGATAATAACTCGGACTAATCAAGTCATTTTGCCACAGCCCTCTTCGGGCTGTGGCCTATCGCTTAAGTTGTTATCCACATCAGTTTGGGTAAGGCGTTCAAATCCAACTTATCGCCACGGGTGGCAATAGCCAGTGCCTTAGGTTTAGTTTTCGGATCTTGATTCATGACGGTCACTAATCCCTGTTGTGCTTGGGCCTCGCCATGCACTAGCACTAAAGGTGGTTGATCTTCAAAGTGCCGATACCAACGTAGCAACTCTGCCTGATCCGCATGGGCCGATAAGCCTCCGACGGTATGTAACTTGGCGGCAACTTTGACGCTATTACCATGGATAGTGAGCTCCTCAGCGCCATCGACCAAGGCTCGTCCAGGCGTGCCAAGCGCTTGGAAACCACAGATAATCACATCACATTCTGGCCGCCACAGATTATGTTCCAAATGACTACGGATACGGCCACCATTACACATGCCGCTACCCGCAATAATGATCAAGCCCTGATGCACATCGTTTAATGCGATAGACTCTTCAGTAGTTTGAATAAATTCGACATTCGATAGTAAGGGATGTTGCCCCGGGTGCTGGCGAGTAAAACGCTTAAAATCATCATCCATTAACGGATAGTTATTAACATATACCCGTGTTGCCTCAATCGCCATTGGACTATCGAGGCAGACTTTCCAGCGAGATAAATCCCAATCTTTAGCATATAAATGAAATAGATATAAAAGCTCCTGCGCTCGCCCCACAGAGAAGGCTGGCAAAAGAATATTACCGCGGCTCTCGGTGACAGCCTTAGCAAAAATCGCCTTTAATTCGGCCAGAGTATCAGTCCAGCTTCGGTGGAAACGATCGCCGTAGGTGCTTTCCATTAACACTAAATCTGCGGTGTCGACTAAGGTGGGATTACGTAATATCGGCATACCCGCCCGGCCAAGATCACCACTAAAGACGATTTTCTTCTGGGACTTACCTTCGCCTAACCATAACTCGACTAAGGCAGAACCTAAAATATGCCCCGCATCTGAGAGGCAAATATCCACATGGGGAATAACCTGAGTCACTTGGCCGTATTCCAGCGACACAAATTGACTAATGGCCTGTTCGGCATCTTCGACGGTGAATAGTGGCTCTAGGGGGTCAAGATCATGTTTAGCACGCTTTTTATTGGTTCTTTCAGTGTCGCGCACCTGCAGCATTGCCGCATCTTTAAGCATGATCGCGCACAGATCTGCTGTGGCTTTATGGGTATAGATTGGCCCATCAAAACCCGCTTTGACTAAGAGTGGTAAACGCCCTGAATGGTCGATATGGGCATGGCTGAGTACAACTGCGGAAATAGACTCAGGATCGAAGGTGAAGGGCTCATGGTTACGCAATTCATCCGCTTTACCACCTTGGATTAAACCACAATCGAGTAATAAGTGTTCATGATCGACCGAGAGCAAATGGCATGAGCCGGTCACTTCCTCTGTCGCCCCTAAAAACTGCAGTGTCATCCGCATGGTGTGCCTCCAACGTGATTACCTCGTATAAAGCTAGACTATGCCCTTATTCCTAAAACAAAAAGCAATAATTAGTCGCATGCGAGCAATGTCAACTTTTGCCGTAACACTCAAGCATCAATAACCTAATAGCGGGTACAACTCACCTTGGCGCACGGTTTTATCGGCATTGATTAAGGTGCCATCACGCTGCCATTGAACGAGTTGCTCTTGAATGATGGGTTGCACTTCTTTTGCCGTCATCCCCGCGTTAATCTGGCGACTGTAGAGTAATTTCAGCAAAATATAATCGAGCCCAGTGAGTAAGTCCTGCGGGGTTTTATCGTTAAAGATGGACGGAAATACTTTTTCAGAATCATTGGGTAACCCAAGTACTTGAGTGATTTCTTCGACGATACAAGCCACTAACTTACCATGCATTTTTGCCTGATCCACAGGAATAATTACCCAGGCGCGCTCAATCTCATTCTGAGAGTTGAGGGCAAATTTACCCATACAAACAGAGCCATGAATATTACTGGCTGCACTCGCGCCCATGAGGCGCATCACCTCATCGGCCCATTGGGATTGGCGGGTAAAGACTAAATGTAAATTAGCCTCTTCGAGCTTATCTACCTGCAAAATACTGTGACCCGTGATTTGCGCAAGATGACTTAGATGCATCTGCACCAATTGCGCATGCAGCACATTGTCGCCAACTTGGTGCTCAACAAAGACGCGCACGGGTTTATGCCATTTTCGTACTCGGTGCTGATCTTTATCGTATTCATTTTTAAGGGCTATCTCATCGAAAGCTTGGGTGATGTAGGCTGGATTTTTCCAATCTCGAATGGATGTTGAAGCGAGATTGGGTATGTCGGCCTCTTTGGGACTTAAAGTTGGGGAAACCGATGCACAGAGTGGCGCAACAAAGGCTGCAAGTAGCGAAACAATACAGACTAAGCCAATCGAACTCTTCCCCTTGAAGTGCTTTCGCCAGATTAACATCTTGTTATTCCTTCGCTTGTCGAGGCAACTTAATAGAAATCAAGGCCGTAGTCGCGATAAAGGCTGTCGACATCCATAAGCAGGCCACCAGCCCATGACTCTGATACACCCAGCCAGAAAGTACAGTTCCCACCAAACGCCCCATAGCGTTGGCCATATAATAAAATCCAACATCGAGGGATACCGCCTCTTCGCTGGCATAACTCACAATCAAATAACTGTGTAGCGACGAGTTCACCGCAAACAGAGCACCAAATAGCATTAAGCCCAGCAACAAACTGGCTTCAGGGTAAAAACTGAACTGTATCGCGCTGGCAATCAATGCAGGGATAAAGGCCAAGATACTGGCCCAAATTAACGCGCTGCGACCATCGGGTACTGCACCGACTGCTAAGCTTTGGTGTTGGTGATTCCCAGTGATCTTAGGCGCCAAGGTTTGTACTATACCGTAGCCGATAACCCACACAGCTAAAAAGCCGCCCACCGCCCAATGATCCCAGCCAAATTTACTCGCTAGATACACAGGCAGCGCCACCACAAACCACACATCCCTGGCGGCAAACAGGAATAATCGTGCCGCCGAGAGAATGTTCACACTGCGACTCTTAGAGAAAATCTCCGTAAATTTAGGCTTATTCTTGGCTTTACCTAAATCCTTCTTCAGCATCACTAAGCTAAGTAGCCATACGAGTCCGAGCATACTCGCCATAGTGGCGATCGCCAGCTCAAATCCAAGTAAGGCAAGCAAAACACCACCGAGGAAAAATCCCGCGCCCTTGAGGGCATTTTTAGAACCCGTTAACAAGGCAACCCACTTATAAAGCTTGCCCTGCTCGCCTTTTGGTACTAGCAGTTTGATCGCGCTTTTAGCACTCATCTTATTGAGATCTTTAGCAACTCCAGAAAGCGCCTGCGCCGCCATCACCCAGGGCACGCCCGCGAGCCACAGCGGTAAACTGGCGGCAGGTACCAATAACATTCCTAATGCCAACACCTGCATGCCAAGACCTAGGTTCATGGTGCGATTTAACCCTAAACGCGCACCGAGATAGCCGCCCACCAGATTGGTTACGACGCCAAAAATCTCATAGAACAAGAACAACATCGCAATCGCGAATGGCGTATAACCGAGATCGTGAAAATGCAGCACCACCAACATCCGCAGCGCGCCGTCGGTTAAGGTAAAACTCCAATAATTGAAGGTGATCAGCAAATATTGCCGCACGGCGGCGGGCAATTGCATCAGTTGTTCAAATAGCTTGGCAGCAGGCACTATGCTCTCCTAACGCGGCACATCAAGCTGGCCGACTAAGCGGGCAAGCTCTGCCGTACGGTTGGCATATCCCCATTCATTGTCGTACCACACGTAGAGTTTTAGCTGAGTACCATTCACCACCATGGTCGAGAGCGCATCGACAATGCTCGAACGGGGATCGGTTTTGTAATCCACCGACACCAGCGGCCGTTCCTCGTAACCTAAAATCCCCTTAAGCTCCCCCTCAGCGGCGGTTTGTAGCAGCGCATTCACTTCTTCTTCGGTCACGCTGCGTTCAAGCTCAAATACACAATCGGTTAGAGAGGCATTGGCAAGCGGCACCCGCACGGCGTGGCCATTAAGCTTGCCCTTAAGCTCAGGGAAAATATGGGTAATCGCCGTCGCGCTGCCAGTAGTGGTTGGGATTAAACTCAAACCACAGGCGCGGGCGCGACGTAAATCTTTATGTGGCGCATCGAGAATGGTTTGAGTGTTAGTAATATCGTGGATAGTCGTCATAGAACCGTGTTTGATGCCGATCTGCTCGTGGATCACTTTCACCACAGGCGCAAGACAATTAGTGGTGCAAGAGGCTGCAGTGACGATTGGGTGCATGGCTGGGTCATATAACTGATGGTTCACGCCCATCACCACATTTAACACGCCCTCTTCTTTTACGGGAGCAGTGACAACCACCCGCTTAACACCTTGATCTAAATAGGCTTGTAATAAGGCTTTGGTTTTCATCACCCCAGAGGCTTCAATCACTACATCGCATCCCGCCCAATCGGTCTCGGCAATCGTTTTATTACGTGTGGTGCGAATGCTTTTATCTTGAATGTGGATCTGATCATTACTCGCCGTCACGGAATAACACCAGCGGCCATGGACAGAATCAAACTCAAGCAAATGGGCTAAGGTGGCCGCATCCCCCGCGGGATCGTTAATCTGCACAAACTCCACCTCATCCCAGTCCCATGCCGCGCGCAGGGCTAAACGCCCCATACGGCCGAAGCCATTAATGCCGATTTTGATTGCCATGATGATATTCCAATATGCTGATTGTGAGTTTTATATTATTAATTTTTAATATGTTATGAGTATTACGGACTTTTTACTTAAGCGATTACATCGCCATTGCCCCCCCTAATAGATGACAATGGCGCATCTTGTTAACAACCATTATTGCTAGGCCAAAGCAAGCCTTGATTGGCTAAAATGGGTTCTAATTTACTCCCTTAGCCATCCTTCAATTTCATCTCGGGTCGGTACTGAGCCGCTGTGGATTAACTCACCATCGATCACAACCGCTGGGGTTTTCATTACGTTAAATTTCAATAGGGTTTGCGGATCGGCATCCTTTTTCACAATCACATCTATGCCCATTTCTTCAGATATATCTGCAATCATTTCAGCGGTTTTACTACATTTAGCGCAACCACTACCTAATACTTTGACTTGTTTCATGTTATTTCCTTAAAGATACGGTGCTGCAAAATTAAACATCCAACCTACTAACGTAAATGCCGTTAATAGCACAATCAACAGCAGCGCCAACAGGCGCCACTGCATAACTTGTTTGAGTAAAATAAATTCGGGGAAACTGGCTGCCACAGTGCTCATACAAAATGCTAGCGTAGTGCCAATTGGCAGACCGTTTGCTAGCAAGCTTTCCATGACAGGAATAATGCCTGTCGCATTCGAATAAAGGGGAATGCCGATTAATACAGCCGCGGGCACTGACCACCATTGACCTTGGCCTAAGTGGGTTTCAACCCAACCCTCAGGTACAAAACCGTGCAGGGCAGCGCCAAGACCTACGCCGATAATGACCCACTTCCAGACGCGGCCAAAAATATCAATCGCCTCAGCTTTGGCAAATTGGTGACGTTCAGAAAAAGAGAGGGCTCGCTGAGTCGTTGAAACAGCATTTGATGCTGTCATCTGACGCCCACGGACGAGGGCTTCGGCGGCGAAGGATTGCAACCAACGCTCAGCCTTCATCGCATCTAGCAATAATCCGCCGAGCATACCCACTGCCATCCCCACAACCACATAGAGCAAGGTAAATTTCCAACCGAGTAAACTCATTAGTAATAGGACAGCAACTTCATTGATCAAAGGTGAAGTGATCAAAAAGGCCATAGTAATCCCAAGGGGAATACCCGCCGAGGTAAAACCTAAAAACACTGGTATGCTAGAGCAAGAACAAAAAGGCGTGATGGCGCCAAAAATCGACCCCAGCAAATAACCCACGCCCTTATTCTTGCCCGCTAAATAATTGCGGGCTCGCTCAACATCTAAGGACGCCCGCAGCAGGGCGATCACATAAATCATCACCACCAGCAATACGAAAATTTTACTGACATCTTCTACAAAAAAATGCACTGCGTCGCCCAAGGCCGAACCCGCATCGAGGCCAAACACGCCAAACACTAGCCAAGTCGCAAAATCAGTAAATATTTGGAACATATCGCTCCTTAAAACAATGCAGACCTACACCCTGCGATTTATTAAGATTGAAACCAGTGCCGAGTGCGATTCGCAAAATACACCAGCGACAACATCACAGGCACCTCAACTAATACCCCAACCACAGTCGCGAGAGCCGCTCCCGAGTGCAGACCAAATAATGAAATAGCCACAGCGACCGCCAGCTCAAAAAAGTTAGAAGAGCCAATCATGCTCGCTGGCGCCGCAATCGCATGGGTAAGTTTTAGTTTTAAGGCAAACCAATAGGCCAAGATAAAAATGCCATAGCTTTGAATAATCAAAGGGATAGCTATGAGTAGAATATTCTGTGGTTGACTCACAATAGTCTTCGCTTGAAAACCAAATAACAGCACAACCGTCGCGAGTAGCCCAATCACAGACCAAGGTTTGAGTTTAGCCAGTAACTGCGGCACAGCACTCGTATCATGGCGAGTCTCAAGGCGTTTTCGAGTCGCAACACCCGCAATCAAAGGCAATAACACATAGAGGACAACCGAAAGTAACAGGGTTTCCCATGGCGCTTGAATATCGCTCACACCGAGTAATAATGCCGAGAGTGGCGCAAATAAAAACACCATAATGATATCGTTAACAGAGACTTGCACTAGCGTATAGTTCGGGTCACCTTTCGTCAGTTGACTCCACACAAACACCATTGCAGTACAAGGCGCCACACCGAGTAATATCATTCCCGCGATATATTCACTGGCGGTTTGTGGATGAACCCAGTCGGCAAATAGCAACTTGAAAAATAACCAGCCTAACAATGCCATAGTAAAAGGTTTAACGAGCCAGTTGATGAAAAGCGTTAACATCAATCCCTTCGGCGCTTTGCCAACATCTTTCACCGCAGAAAAATCAATCTGCACCATCATGGGATAAATCATTACCCAGATAAACAGGGCGATGACTAAATTAACATGGGCATATTCAAGCGCGGCTACAGCAGCAAATACACCGGGGACAACATTCCCCAACACAACCCCAGCAATAATGCTCAGCCCGACCCAAACACTTAAATAACGCTCAAAAATTCCCATATAAACCTCTTAATCGACTAACGGGTGGGCAAGTACAATTTGCTGTAATGCTGCCGATAAAACCCTAGGCTCGGCCTTTAGATCAACACGCAGCAAAGCACCTATCCGTCCCTCTAACAATCTGATTATTTTAAAAAATAAGACATCTTGATCTTCAACGTTCAGCTGGCTTGGATCGGGTAATCCCCAGTGCAATTTCGGGGTATTTCCTAGCCATAAAGGGCAAGTTTCGCCCGCTGCACTATCACAAACGGTGATAACCAGATCCGGCGAGAAGTCAGCTAACGCCTCCCAACTTTTACTGTGAAGGCCTGCGGTTGAATACCCATGTTGCTGAAGATGTTTCAGGGTCATAGGATGGACCTTGCCCGATGGGGCGCTGCCAGCACTCATAAAAGTCAGTGGCAACCCCAATGCCAGTTGCCGAGCAATGGCCTCCGCTAAAATGCTCCGACAAGCATTATGTGTGCACAAAAAAAGCACGTTAAAATCGGGGGTTAGCTCCACATATTGTTCTATAGCCGCCATGACAAACTCCAATCCAGTACGTTTCAAAAGTTATATTAACAACACGCTTTTGCTCGCTCAGGCCGCCCACCCATTTGACAGAGATTACGCAGGTTCTCCTGCAAAAAGATGTCGTTATCATCACAGGTTTGGGCAAGTACCTGCTGGCACCAAGGCGCGATCTCAGTATTAATCCGATAAAACACCCATTGTCCTTGACGTCGATCGACTAACAGCCGGGCTTTTTTTAACTGAGCCAAGTGGCGCGAAACCTTGGGCTGACTTTCAGACAGCGCAGCCATCAGTTCACACACGCATAATTCCCCTTCCCGCTGGATCAGCAGCAGACATTTCAACCGAGTTTCATCGGCAAGCGCCTTAAAAAATGCGACAGGTTGCATGGTTTAGTCCAAAGGTAGATAAAATTACATATGGAATTTAATATATATGAAAAAACATATATGTATAGTTATTTTTGTAGAAACCACTCACTGGCTTAATAAAACAAACATAAAAATAAATACCTTAACCGTTGAAGATGATGATGTAGGTACGAAAATAACCCATTGGAAAGGCCATTAAAAAATGGTTACTCAGGCATAAAGTCGTGAAACCCGACCAAAAGAAATGCCAGTTAACATTAACTGGCATTTTCGATTTGCAATACTTTATATCAAGTTAATGCTGATAAGGTTCTAGGGAGTAACCAAATCAAACCTTGGGTGACAACTTACACATAAATTTTCTGACTTTTGGTGTACGTGGTGACACTTAGCACAATCCGTCTCGGTAGCAAAGTGACGGTTGTTATGGGGGTTAGTCGGTTTCAGGTTTTCAGTTTTTAGCGCCAGCTTTTCAGTGTTATGGCATTGCACACACTTAAGCATAGGCACAGCTTGACGCTCTCCTGTTCCATGGCAACTGTTACATTTAATCCCTTTTGCAGCATGGGTTTGATCGAGTAGAACATTGTCTTTTGCTATCGCACTTGCTGCGAAAATGCCCAAGACAAGAGCCAAAATAATTGTGAGATTTTTCATTTTTAAATTCCATCATTCATGTCACTGGATGCCAACTAAAAGCAGCCGCTATTGATAATTTGGCGTTTAAAGTTTCGCGACGTATTTGCCCGCTAAGTAGCCAAAGGTGTAGCAACGTCCCAGAGACAGACCGAATACTGTTAATGGGTAATCAACACCACCATAGAAGCCCGCACCCAAGTTGCCGACAATAAACAGGCCAGGAATTTCTTTACCATCCGCATCCAGTACTTGATGATTTTCGTTCACCAGAATTCCTGAACATAAGGTTGAAATTCTCATACGACGATGAATGCCGTAAAACGGCGGTTTAAGCACTGGAACCATTTTGCTGGCTGGTTTACCAAAATCTTCGTCTTTACCTTTTTTGCACAATTCGTTGTAACGATTCACGCTTGCAACAAAGGTTTTGGGATCACATTCTAGCTTCACAGCTAATTCTTCTAAGGTGTTGGCGGCGTAGGTATTGGTCAAAGAAGGGAATACACCTTTTTTCTCGCCGGGCACTTCAGGCATATAAACCTTAAGCTCCTCTGGAGAATAAAGATGACCAGGCCAATCCTTCGCTTGTGTCATGTAATCCGAATCAAATACCTGGGAGTAATGTCCCGCGTTATACTCATCTTTCAGGTAGTTATTCATTAATGACATTTCAACTGTTTCATTAACGAAGCGTTCGCCTTTACGGTTAACGGCTAAGAAAGGCATATCGCACATTGAAGCAGGACCCGCGTCGAAGTCATGCAACATTTTGGTATGACCAACAGGTTCAATAACCCCACCGGCCCAATACGCCATGGCAAAACCATCACCGGTACGGTCCATTTGTTTGCGTTCAAAGTTTTTCAAATCTGGAATAAAGAAATCACACATGGCCTTGTTATTTTGGTAATCACCAGAAGACAGGATGACCCCTTTCTTCGCCATGTATTTGTGGTACTTACCATCACGAGTTTGAGCAATAACACCGATCACTTTGCCTGATTCGTCTTGGATCAGTTGTTGTGCAGGAGTGTTAAAGAAGAATTTTACACCTGCCTTTTCCGCTGTTTTTGCCAGTGCACGAATACCATCACCGGTTGTGTAGGGTTTAGGGCCACAGAATGAGGTCACAAAATTTAAACGATCAGATTGGTCCGCAATACCTCGAATACCATGTTGTACCTTGGTACCCTGATCGACCACTTGGCCACCACTTTGTTTCATTCGATCAATCACCCAAGTGACAGCTTCACCGGAGTTGTAAGCCCATTGTCTTAATAAACCAGGATGCGAGCGGTGAGCATTATCAGCCATCAAACGGCTTACTAACGCCTCAATAGCTGCTTTATCACTATTTTTAAGATCGATGCCAGAACCAGTGTTTCCCTGTGAAACAGGAATGGCTTGTTTTTGTAAACAGGCAACTGTGGCGCCGTTTTCTCTGGCAGATAATGCCGCAGGAACACCGGAAGCTCCGGCACCGACAACAACAACGTCAAAGGTTTGAGTCGTTGCGATATCTTTATCTGCAATCGGTTTAGGTTTAGGTAAAAAACTTAAGGTTGCACCGCCAATCTCGGCACATTCGGCACCCACTTGCAGTGGTGCAGCACTGGCAGACCCCATTCCTAAAGAGGCAAAAGCTAAACCACCACTGCCCATTGCCGCTCGAGTCAGAAAACTTCTTCGAGAGATCCCGTTTTGAAGCACACTCGCTGTGTATTGATCAATTTCTTTCGATTTATTACTCATTTGATACTCCTTTGCCCTCATTGCGAGTGGTATTGCACTCACAATGGTGCTGGGTCTATTCGTGCCCAGATTTTTTACGTGTATTTAGAAGCTAAAACCGCTGCGTTGACTTAAGAACACCCAATCAATCGACAATTAAATGTATGACATATGACAATACATAAAAAGAGGTATTAGCAACATCTTTGCAGTACTTCACAAAATATTAAATTTATGGAAAAACTAACCTTATTTAATAAGCAACTTCAGACTATTTTCAAACTCACCATTTAATAGATAAATACTCTAATTTCAATTATCTAATTAAAAAGTAATTTAAAATTTATTTCACAAGAAAAAATAGGTATACCCCAAAAAAAAATGGTATACCCTTAAAAAGTTGCAGGGGAGCAGTTTTCAGTACTAATGACCTAAAGTAAATTTATAGTTAATATAGAACCGAACATCATTGAAATTCTCACCTTGATCAAAATCAATAGTGGCATAACGAGCTTTTAACCCTAAACCGGAAAGTGCTCCAGAGAATTTATAACTAATTGAATAGTTGATTTCGCTAAAATCACTACCAGCATTTTCTGGCACATCATATTGACCATAATATGCATAGGCCTCTAATCCATTAAGGCCGAGTTTCTCAAAATCATAGGCTAGTTTTAATGCATTGACTTCTTCATCAGCACGCGCAGATTGATATACCTGTTGAATAACCACTTTTTCATCTCCCCATGGAGTGAGCACAGTGTCATCACCAGTTTTAGCATATAGATAAGTGACATCAGCACCAGCAAACTTGGCACCGAGATGGAAACCATATTGATATGTGTCTAGTGGGCCGCCAGTTTCATCACCCGTTGCTTTCTGAGTTAAGTAAGATGGAGTAAGATAAAAATTAACCGCACTGATGTCAGTGGAGAATTTTACTTTTGCATAGGTTTGATTAAAAACATCTTCCATGCGGTAATGCCAAAGATTAACCTCGGTTTTGACCGCTTCGAAAGGTAACTGATATTTAGCACCCAGAGCATAAACAGGGTTATCTGCCACCTCAGTAATCACACCCGCTCTCGCTAGCTCACTTTGTACAGCTTCTTTAACCGATATGAAGCTGTTATCAGACCATCCCATTGAGTCCGTAATATACAATGCGGAAAGAGTGAGATTATTTACGCTATTATTTTCAACAGAAAAACCACGAAAGGTTCTTGGAATGGCTCTAATATCGTGAGGATTCATCATCGGAGTTCTTAATTCTTGAGCTCCAAGTTTAAATTTAGTATTCCACCAATCACCTTGAATAAAATATTCTTGCAATCGATTGACACTATCATGGTCGCCATTTTTATCTCGAGCCACTAAACCATAAACACTATCAGAATCATTAGTCCAAATTGGATTAGCAGAGGCAAAGCTAGTACCAAAACTAATACCGTTAACTTTAGCGGTATTATAATAAAACAGCCCACCTAATGACGTATCATGTTTTTTATTCGTTGCGCCATCATAATCACGCGTAAAATCAAATAACCGCAATTCACCTTTAACCGTTCCATCGCTAAACATTTTATCAATCGTTGTATCTGCGAACGCAGATACAGAAAGTGCCGACAGCACAAAAAAAGATAGGCTTTTCATTTTCATCATCATCTTCCTGTTATTAGTTGACATGTTTGCCATGCCTATACTGGTTAAGAAACAGACTCCAAACCACTTTGGAGAAATGTATGACGTATAACCTTAATTAACAATGAAGACTGAACAAATATGAGAAACTAGTTGCGAAATTTATAGAGATGTTACTTCGATCAACAAAAATGAATGTTTTTTAATCACTAATATAGGAAAAGCGAGAGTACATTTTCTGCCTCAAAAGTACTTTTATGTTAAGATGGCAGAACTAAGCATATTGAGGGCAAACTAGTGCATAACTTCAAGCCAATTAAGCAGATAAAAGCATCTAGTGAAGTTGGACAACAGCTAAAAAATGCTATTTTAGGTGGCGATTATAAAGCTGGTGATAAACTACCATCCGAACGCGAGCTCATAGAATTATTCCAAGTGAGTCGAACCGTTGTCAGGGAAGCCATTAAGAGCCTTGAAGCGAGCGGCTTGGTAGAAATTCGCCAAGGTGCAATGGGTGGTGCATTTGTTAAACATCTGACATTTGAGCGTTTAAGTGATGCCTGCCATGACATGTTTATGATGGGAAAGTTATCACTCCCCGAATTATGCCAAGCGCGCATTTTGATTGAGCCTCAAGTCACCAGAATGGCAGCTAAAAATTGCACACCAGCACAAGCAATTGCGCTGCATGAAGCATTGCGACATGAAAATGACTCGTACGCTTATCCCGAGACTGTCGCTTTACGCTCTGAAGTGCATTATTTATTAGCAGAAATGTCAGGCAACCGTTTCTTAGAGGCAATTGTAAAATCACTATTGATTTTACTTAAAAATCAAACAATAAAGTTTGAGCCACCAACGGATGAAATCCATCCCTTGGGCTTACACGATATTATCGTTCAAGCCGTTATCGAAAAAGATGAAGCCAAAGCCGAAGCCGCCATGTTGGCACATTTAGAAGACTTTAATCGTCGTTTGAAAGAAATCGAATTGAGATACATCAAGCGGCAAAATAACGCTTAGTCTGCCCACGATAAATTTTGGCATTACAGTTTGATAAGCCGACTTACTGTAATGCCAAATTCTTTCATTACAACTCTTGACGACTGATTGAATCAACTCAATATCAGTATTATCTAATATGTTAAGCTCAGTTCTCTGCAGCATACTCTTAAACATCAAACATGCAAAAAATTAAATAATTGATTTAAAAAACAAAGCTAATTGATGCGTCAGATTTTGCCATTCCCTTTGAGCGATTAACCGCCGCATAATACCTTTAAATAAAAACACCCGATGGGTTCATCAGGTGTTTTAGGAGTCAATCAGTAGCTGCTGATGGCAAACCAGACTGTCACACAAATGTGTGCAGATTTAGCTGAATTGAGAATGCTTATAACCCAAAGCTTCAGGATGTTATTTTTTGCAACGTCCAATATTGGAGCCAATAGATGCAACTTTGTCACACTCCTTGGCAGCTTTCTTTTCAGCAGTATTTGTAACTTTCGAGTTAGAGTTAGTATCAGCATTTGTCGATGCACAACCGCTCAAACCGAGAAATACGAGGGGAATAAGGCTCAGTGTCCATGTTTTTAGCATTGTATACATCCGTGAGTTAATTGGTTTTTAACATTTTGTTGCGGCATTGAATAGCGAAGACAGTAAGCTAACCAATAAAATCTCCTGATACAATGCTATAAACTGCAAAGACAATGTAAATTAATACATTCTACTGACGACATAAGGTTTATTAAGCGATAACACGGTAAAACACTTAGACGATGACCTGATGATAGGTTTCGACTTGGAACGACTCAACCAACTCAGGCATCACTTGGTGGAAATAATGTTGAATAGCCTCTTTAGCGCAGTGCTCATCGAACGCGGCGATATCGACAAACTTTTCCACAAAAGTCACGCGGCGCGGTTCATCACGGCTGACATTCAGCTCATAACGGATGCAGCCCGCTTCGCGGCGCGTATCGGGGATCAGCGAAGCAAGCGCCACAATCAAGGCCTCGGTTTTACCCTCTTTCGCTAAAAAGCTCGCGACGCAAACGAGTTGTTGTTGATTAATTTTATAGTCCGTAACTGTAGTCATTTGATTTCCTTAATAAGAGTAAATTCAGCTAGTTAAAACCAGATCACTGAGGCTGGTAGCGCATATCAATATGGGGAATACCATCTTCCAAATACATTTCAGAGCACGCGCTAAACCCGAGTTTCTGATAGAAGCTTTTCAGATAATCCTGAGCACCAATTTGGATACCTGCAGCAGGCCAAGTGCTGAGTGCAGCATCGATCGCCCTTTGCATCAAAGGCGTTGCCAACCCTTTACCTCGTCCAGCAGGAGACACGACGACTCGGCCAATACTGGCCTCGGGATAACTCAGCCCAGGAGGTAAGATGCGGGCATAGGTGAGCAGCTCGCCAGCGGGCGATAGGCCGAATAAATGAAGGGTTTCAGGATGCCTATCCTTATCGTCAAGTTCTGGATAAGCACAGGCTTGCTCAACCACAAACACATCGACTCTCAATTTGAGAATCTCATACAAAGTGTTAGCAGTTAATTGATTAAATTTAAGATTTTGCCACTCGACTGAATCTGGTATCGACATAAAAAAGCTCTGCGTACAACCGGAAAAGAGCTCGAGTCTATCACAGGTCTACACATAAAAAAGCGCCTTAATCCTAGGGGAATTAAGGCGCAGGGGTTACGCATTGCGAAAACGAAATAAGTCAGTCTTATTCGACAACTGCATCGTGGGCGACTGGCCCTTGTGGTTTACGGATAAGCAGCACAGCCACCACGGCAATTAATAACAGGGCGCCCATAATAAAAAACACATCGTTATAGGCTTGAATATAGGCCTGCTGACTCATGGTTTGCCCTAACAATGCCTTGGCCTGCATGGAGGCGGTATAGGGATCCGAGCCGCCCTGTTGCAACATGTTGGCGCTCTGATTCAAATAATCCTGCGCCTGTGTGCTGACCGCTGGCAGAGACTCCTTCACATGGGCCAAATGACTACGGGCCAAGTTATCGGTTAAGGTCGCCACCAGCGCGATACCAAAGGCGCCGCCTAAGTTACGCATCACGTTCAGCACGGTCGAAGCCGAAGGATTCTCATGGGGCTTTAAATGGGCCGTCGCCAACATGCCAATGGGCACTAAGATAAAGGGCTGGCCTAAGGCGCGCACCACCTGGGAGGCGATCATCTGCGGCCCGGCGTAATCGGCGGTCATTTGGCTATTCATGTAATAACTGAGGGCAAACATAAAAAAGCCGAAGGCGGCTAAATAACGCCCGTCGAAACGTTGCATTAACCGCGGCACTAATGGCAATACCAAGAGCTGCGGGAAACCCATCCACATAATGACTTCGCCGATTTCCAGCGGTGTGTAATCATGCACTTGGGACAAATAAAGTGGGATCAAATAGATAGCACCAAAGAGTGCCATCCCCAGCAAAAAGTAAGCTATGGTCGAAAGCACAAAATCGCGTTTACCGAGCAGGCGTAAATTCACTAAAGGATCTTTACGTTTAAGCTGGATCCACACAAACAACACCAAATTCACCGCGGCAATTATGGCGAGATTGCGGATCAAATCCGAGCCAAACCAATCCTTGCGGTTGCCTTCCTCAAGCACTACTTCGAGGCAGCCCATGCCTAGCGCCATAGTGACAATGCCCGCTAAGTCGGCATTTTTCAGTCTGTCCCAAACAACAGGGCGTTTTTCGAGGCCATAGGCCAACATCGCCATCACCAGCAATCCGGGCGGTACGTTGATATAAAACAGGTAATGCCAGCTAAAATGCTCAGTTAACCAACCACCTAAGGTTGGGCCAATCGATGGCGCAAACGTCGCCGTCACCCCGAATAACGCCATCCCCACGGCACGTTTATTCTCGGGTAAAAATTCTAAGATCAGCCGAAACGCCAGCGGGATCAGCGCGCCACCAAAGAAGCCCTGCAACGCCCGAAAGGCGATCATGGCTTCGAGGTTCCACGAAATCGAACACAGGATAGAAGCAAAGATAAAGGCAGCTGTGGTCCACAACAGATAACGCCTGACCGAAAGCCCAGTGCTTAGCCAGCCCGAGAGCGGGATCGCAATCATCTCGGCAACCAGATAAGCCGTTGAAATCCAACTGCCTTCCTCCAGCGTTGCGCCGAGGCTGCCTTGGATTTCCTTCATCGAGGCATTGGTGATTTGAATATCGAGGATCGCCATAAAGGCGCCAATCAAACCACCAAAAACGGCAATCCACGAACGGCGACTACCACGCTCATATTCGCTCGGCGTAGCCCCCGCGGCGATAGCCTCAGGTGCAGCAGCAATTGTGCTCATGTTAACGACCTACTTAGCGACCGACGTTTGCAACGATAGCTGTCGTCGGATGCGACGCAGTATCGACCTTCACCACCGCACTTAACCCAGGGACGACACGCGCCTCTTCTTCTGAGAGCTCTAAACGGATCCGCACCGGAATACGCTGCACGATTTTGGTGAAGTTACCCGTGGCATTTTCGGCGGGCAGCAGACTAAATTTGGCTCCGGACGCCGGCGACAGACTATCGATAACACCTGTAAAGGTTTTGTCGGGAAACGCATCGAGACTGACCTGCACCGACTGCCCGGGTTGCATATGTTGGATTTGGGTTTCTTTAAAGTTCGCCGAGATCCACACAGCCCCATCCGGAACCAAACTAAAGAGTGCTTGGCCGGGCTGCACATACTGCCCCACCATAGCGCCGCGTTTACCAATCACCCCAGAGAAGGGCGCGGTCACACGGGTATCATTGAGCTGAATGTTAGCTAGCTCCAATGCCGCATTCGACTGCTCAACCACAGAGCTGGCTTGATTAAGCTGAGCATTAAACACAGCAAGCTCACGTTCTTTAGCCACTAACAGCGCCTTGGCTTCATCGAGGCGCGCAGCAGCAGAATCAAAACCCGCCTGTAATTGGTCGACATCGTCCTGTGAGCTGTAATTGCTGACTTTTAACTTTTTCGCTCGGCTTAATTGTTGCTCGGCACGAATTTTATCAGCCTGCGCCGCCACCACACCCGCACTCGCTTGGCTGATCAGCGCATGTTGCAGATCCACCTTAGCGGCTAAGGTTTGTAGATCGGCTTTGGCACTGGCAAGTGCAGCCTCAGCTTGGCTGACTTTGGCGCTAAACTGGTTATCTTCAAGTTGCGCCAATAACTCGCCCTTACGCACATGCTGGTTATCGGTCACATCGGATAACACCACATAACCTGGCACTTTTACGCTCACATGGGAGATATCGGCCTCAACATAAGCATTATCGGTGGTTTCGATAAAACGTACTTGCGTCCACCAGTAATAGCCGCCACCCGCAGCGGCGGCGAGTAATAGTGGAACGGCGATAATGAGCTTACTTTTGGACATGAATGACTCCTTGATTAGTGAGTACTAGTGTACTACTGTCTCATCAAGTTTATTAGGTAGTTAAAAATCAACCCACTGTTTCACAGGTGTAACAATCATGGATCTCAATCGGGTGCAAATATTTGCTCAAGTGGTAGAGCAAGGTAGTTTTACCGGGGCAGCTAAAGCCCTCGGACTCACTAAGGCAACAGTCAGTCGCAAAATTGCCGAACTAGAAGCCGATACGGGTACTCAGCTATTATTCCGAACGACTCGCGCACTCAAACTCACAGAAGCGGGTTCAGGTTATTACAATCGAATCAATAAGATCTTAAGTGATCTTCAAAGCGCCGAAAATCAGCTCAGTGCCCACCAGCAATTAATCAAAGGTAACCTAAGAATCGTATGCCCTATTGAATTAGGTCAACTGTTTCTTGGGCCGATCTTCGCCCAGTTTTTAACCCTTTATCCCGATATCACCATAGAAGCCGAGCTCACTAACCGTAAAGTGGATGTGATAGAAGAAGGTGTGGATCTGCTATTCCAAATCGCTGACTCGAGTGATACCCGCCTACAAAGTTATTCCTTAGTTAACGCCTATAAATCCTTAATGGCCAGCCCTAAATATTTGGCCGAACATGGCACGCCAAAAGTGCCACAGGATTTGGCTAAACATAAAGCGATTCGTTTACAGTCGGCCCATATTGAAGGGGCATGGAAGCTATTTGATGGTAAAACTTGGGTAGTCATTGAGCCCGTCACGCAATTAACAGTGAATAATGTCACCATTGCCCGCGAAGCCGCCATTGCAGGGCTTGGCATTACGGCCGTGCCGTCGATTATTGCCCAAGAGGCGATAGAGAAAGGCTATTTAGTGCGACTCCTTGACGATTATCCTATGGTGCAAACCAAGGTGGTACTCAGCTATCCCAAGCGAGCCTATCTGCCGCGCAAATACCGCGTTTTTATCGAGTTTATCTACGCCTCTTTGTTTAAACGCTGGGGATCACAAGTATTAGAAGTGCCAGAATTTATCGGTCAGCAAAAATAGACCCATTCACACCAAAATTAACAACTGTAACCTTGAGAGTGTGAAATCTGCCAGTGCAGGATAAATCCTTAATCTCAGAATTGCCTTAATCCTTAAGCCCCTATAAGCTTGGCAAGGTAACAGGCAGCAAAAGACCCTAAGGTTTTCCTGATACAGTTAATACAATAAAATTTAACATTTAATCATATTTTCGGAGGAAACCTAATGAGCTTACTTAAAGAGTTCAAGGCTTTTGCATCCCGTGGCAATGTAATCGATATGGCGGTGGGTATTATCATCGGTGCCGCTTTTGGCAAGATAGTCTCATCCTTTGTGGCCGATATCATTATGCCGCCGATTGGGATCATTTTAGGGGGGGTGAATTTTAGTGATCTGAGCGTTGTGCTCCTCGCTGCCCAAGGTGATGCGCCTGCGGTTGTCATCGCTTACGGTAAATTTATCCAAACCGTTATCGACTTTACCATTATCGCCTTCGCGATTTTTATGGGCTTAAAAGCCATTAACAGCTTAAAACGTAAACAAGAAGAAGCGCCTTCCGCTCCGCCCGCACCAACCAAAGATCAAGAACTACTGTCTGAGATCCGCGATCTGCTTAAAGCTCAACAGGAAAAATAAGCCTTAAAAGTCACTTAGGCAGAGTATTGAACATAAAAAACCCATCGATTTCGATGGGTTTTGTTTTTAACCTGTCAGGTCTCGATTACTCTGCGGCTTCGTGCACGGTTTCGCTATAATCTTGCACCACTTCGGCGACACGGATGCGATAAGCGTTAAACAAACAAGGAACTATGCCAGTCTGCTCAGCAATGCTGTGGGCCATTTGATTGCGCCATTGGGTAATAGAGGCCATATCATCCCAAAACGATAAGCTCAGCACCTTGCCATCGTCGGTTAAGCTCTGAAAACGTTCAATCGAAATTAATCCCTTGCGGCCTTCTAAATACTGGCGCATTTCAGCGGCCACATGCAGATACTCTTCCTTTCCTTCTTTCGTGGGAACGACTTCAAAAATGACTGCGATCATACTCTCTCCAGAGATACTTATCCTTAATACCAGCGCTAAGCCTAGCCTATATCACACACTATAGCTCGCTGATTTTTAAACTTTAACATTGAGACTTACCACAAAATCATGCCAAGACTCAGCCCCAACTAATCAGGCAATTTATCGTGTCGATATAACCAGCGGTATAAGGTAGGTAATACCAATAACGTCAACGCCGTTGAGCTAAACAAACCGCCAATGATCACCACCGCTAGCGGCTTTTGGATTTCACTACCAACGCCCGATGACACTAAGATCGGAATTAACCCTAAGGCCGAGGTTAATGCCGTCATCAATACTGGTCGTAAGCGGCCCACAGTGCCTTCATAAACCGATTCATAGAGCGACTCGCCGCTCTGCCTGCGTTGGTTTATCGAATCCACTAATACCACTCCGTTGAGCACCGCCACCCCAAACAGCGTGATAAAGCCAATGGAGCTTGGCACCGACAGATAAGTGCCGCTGACAAACAGCGCCACGATACCGCCAATTAATGCCAGAGGAACGTTCGCCATGATCAACAAAACCTGCTTCACCGCGCCAAAGGAGAAGTACAACAGCAAGGCAATCAAGGCGATAGAGACTGGCACCACCAACATCAGCTTTTGCTGTGCTCTTTGCTGGTTCTCATACTGACCGCCGACAATCACAGTATATCCAGCAGGTAGATCGGCCTTTGGCACCAGCGCGTAAATATCATTTACCACAGAGCCCATGTCTCGCCCCGCCACATTCGCTTGCACCACCACGCGGCGCTGCACATCATCACGGCGAATATTCGGCGGCGCCATTTCCACTGCAACGCTGGCCACTTCGCCTAAGCGCACAATTGCGCCATTGCTGCCACTCAAGAGCAAATCCTTAATCACATCCGGACTGCTGCGAAACTCGGCGGCAAGGCGTAAATTAATGTCGTATCTGGCGTTACCATCGATCACTTGTCCGGCACTGGCGCCACCAATACCTTGGCTGACGAGTGTCATCACCTGATCAACACTGATGCCATAACGGGCAAGCTGCGAACGGTCAGGCCGCACTACCAGCTGCGCCTCCCCACTCACCTGTTCGAGGGACACATCCACAGCACCAGGGATTTTCGCCACCAGATCGGTCAGCACTTGGCCCTTTTCAGATAAGACTTCTAAATCGGGGCCAAAGAGTTTAATCGCTAACTGAGCCTTAACCCCCGAAAGCAGCTCATCGACCCGCGTCGCAATCGGTTGTGAGAAGGTGAGTAGCAGCCCAGGGAAGACACTGAGCTTTTCCTCCATCAGCCGTTGCAACTCCAAACGCGAACTGGCCGATTGCCATTCTTCGATGGGTTTTAGGCCGATATAGACTTCAATATTGCTGACAGGCTCAGGATCGCCGCCTAATTCGGGCGCACCGATTCGGCTTAAGGCATATTCCACCTCGGGGAATTCCAGCAGCAAAGCCTCAAGCTTAGGTGCTACATCCAAAGATGTGCCAAGGCTGGCGGTGGGTGCTAACGTGACCCTCAGGTTAATCGTGCCTTCCTCTAACTCGGGCACAAACTCGGTGCCGAGTCTGGGCAGCAATGCCATGCTCATGACAAACATCAGCGCCGCACTGAGTACCACCATTTTAGGACGCGCTAGCGTTGCACTGAGCAGTTTGCGATATGCGCTATCCAGCGGCCTTAAGATCACACTTTCTTTGAGCACAACTCCACGTTTAAACAGATATACCGCTAAAGCTGGCACCGCGATTAATGCCACCAGCAAGGCGGAAATCATCGCCAAAATAATGCTGACGGCCATAGGTTGGAACAGCTTGCCCTCAACTCCTTCCAGCGCAAATAGCGGCGCAAACACCACAATGATGATGGCGGTCGCGAAGAATATAGGACTGCACACTTCTTTAGCCGCCAGCATAATGCGCACGGCCATATTCCCCTGATGTTCGTCATCATCAGCGTTAACACCACCATCCTCATCACCATGGTACGGGTCAGTTTCACCATCGGCACGCGCCCTTGCCTCAGCTAAATGGCGGCGATCCGGTTGGGTTAAATGTTTGAAAATATTCTCAACCATCACCACTGAGCCATCGACCAACATACCAATGGCTACCGCCAAACCACCAAGGGACATCAAGTTGGCTGAAAGGCCATAGTAAGACATCACCATCAGCGCCAAACCAATGGATACAGGGATAGACAGCAACACCAACAGGGTGGCGCGGATATTAACAAGGAACAGCGCCAAGATAACCACAATAAACACAAAAGCCATCAGCAGCGCATCGCGCACTGTGGTAACAGCTTTATCGACTAAGTCTGCTTGGTCGTAAAACACCTCAAAGGACACGCCCTTGGGCAACGCCTGCTCAATCAGACTAATCCGCGCATCGATATCATCAATCGTCGCCTTAGTGTTAGCGCCCATGCGCTTAAGCACTACGCCCGCCACCACTTCGCCCAAGGCTTGCGCCTGCCCCGCCTCATCACGGCGCGTCATAGTCACTGCGCCTACGCGGATCTCACTGCCAAAATCGACCTTAGCAATGTCGCCCACTCGCACAGGCGTGCCACGTACTTCAGTGAGTGGAATTTGAGCAATTGAGGCAAGCCCTGCCTCTCCGGCAGGCAACATACCATAGCCTCGAACCACTAATTGCTCTTGGCCTTGGTCCATAAACCAGCCACCAGCGTTACGGTTATTGCTTTCGAGCGCCTCACTCACCTGCGCCATCGACAAGCCATAAGCACGCAACTTATTAGGGTCGACCTGCACTTGATATTGACGAACTTCGCCGCCAAAAGATAACACATCGGTCACGCCGCCAACGGGCATCAAGATAAGTTTGACGAGGTAGTCGTTAAGACTACGCAGCTCGGCGGCATTGATGCCTGCACTTGGATCTGCCCGCAAAATATATTGATAAATCTGCCCCAATCCAGAGGTGTTAGGGCCAATTTCTGGCACACCCACCCCGCTTGGGATCATCTCCCGCGCCGCCTGTAACTGCTCAAACACTTGCTGTCGGGCAAAGTAAATATCCGTGCCCTCAGCAAAGACGACCGTCACAATGGACAAGCCTGTGCGCGATAACGAACGCACTTCAGTCACCGCTGGCAAAGCATACATGGCCGATTCGACCGGATAACTGATGAGTTTCTCTACCTCTTCGGCGGCCAAGCCCTCAGCCTCGGTATTGATGGTCACCTGTACGTTGGTGACATCGGGAAAGGCATCGAGATTCAACTTGGGCAACATGGCCACACTGGCAGCGACCGCCGCCAGCAGCGCCAACACCACTAATAGCCGATTTTTAATCGCGGCTTCGATTGCTTTTTGCAACATAAGAATTCCTTAAGCGAGAATCATAGGCACAGTGATAGGCATCGCGATTAGTGGGCATGAATATCAAAACCAGCTTTCGCCTGCTCCGATGCCAAGAAAAATGCCCCTGCAACTACCACCTTTAATTGTGCCTGCCGTGCTTTATCCAACTCACTGCCACGCACTAAACTCAAGCCGCGCTGACGCTGCACCAGCTCCACCTCAATGGCTTCAAAACCATCCTCATCCTGAATAAAAATCTGCCAATCGCCATCACTGCTACGGGTTAACGCTGCATCGGGTAATACAATTCCCGATGAAATACCTGACCCGCTACTCGCCGCAGCCATGTTTTGAGAGGCATCGGCAAAGTACAGCTCGGCAAATTGCCCAGCGTGCAACACATGATCAGGATTAGGCATACTGACTAACACTTGCTCAGTACGTGTCACGCTATCCAGCTCGTGGGAGCGGCCGATAATCTTACCTGCTAAGGTTTTATCTCCCACTTGGATCAGCGCTGGGGCACCCACCTTCACATTGACTGCCTGGGCAGGCGTTAGCTGAGCCTCAACCCAAAGGTGCGACTCATCGGTCAACTGCATTAATGGCGTGCCTGCGCTAAACACTTGGCCTAGCATGGCGATATCTTGCTGCACACGGCCGTCGATAGGCGCCAACAGTTGATAGCTACCGATAGCTTCAGGGGTCGACTCTAAGGTACGAATTTGCTCAGGGGTCATTTTTATCGCCTCTAAAATCGCCCGTTTCAGTTCGGCATCGACTTGAGCCTGCATTCTGCGACTCACACTCACAGCGCCTTCACTCATGCGCTTGACTCGACTCCATTCAGCAGCGGCATTAATGTAGTCCGCCTGTGCCTGCGCAACGGCTGCGCCACCCAAGGTAAGTAAAGGCTCACCTTTTTTCACCTCTTGGCCTGGTACCACATGGCGCGCTTGTACGCGAACATCGAGCTGTGGCGCTAAGGTCGCGGTTCTATCACGGTCAACCACTAAAGAAGCCGTTGCTCGAACATCGAGGTTTAAATTGGCAAGACTTAAGCTATCGCTGCTCAAGGGTAACAAACGAATTCCCGCCAGCTCCAACTGTGCCGGCGTAAAGGTTAACGCTTGCTCGCTATGGTCATCCGGTGCTTGCTCGGCAGCAGTACTCTTCGCTGCGTTGTTAACTTGTTTTTCGCCAGCATGATCATGGCCGTCACCAGCAAATGCTGACGTTGGCGTAATCAAGGTTAACGAGGTGAGCATCAGTGCCAACGCTAAACGTGATGGCGTAAACACCGATATGAAACCTGCTGCAGACACATTGGCGAAAGAGTGAAAAACAGATTTAGGAAAAGTTGAATTCATTAGTGTGACCTCACGATTGACTTGGCTGGCACGGCGTTAGTGGGAGAAGTGGCTGTTAACGAATCGATAAAGGGCAGCAGTTGACCGCTGTCCCCCATCCAGGTTAACCAGCTCTGATAAATCGCCGTTTCGAGGTTTAAACCGACCAAATAACTGGCCGCAAGTTGTCGCCGACTCTGTAAATACTCACTGGTGCTCACATCGCCCGAGCGCCACTGTTCACTTAAGGATTTAGCGGCTTTACTCCCCGAGGCTGCGACTCGCTCACGCCAATCTTGGTAACGAGCCAGTAAACGGGGTAAGGCATTGTTAAATTGCGCCTGTTTAGCAGTAAGCACTCGCTCACGGGCTAAGTAGGACTGCTCTGCGATAGCGATGCCCTTATCTGCAACCGACTGTAACTCACTGTAGTTATTACGAACCTGCAAGGGGATAGCCACACCGACGCCAAACTTGTTGTCAGAGCCTTCCCGTTCGAGACCAAGGTTGATGGTGGGATCCGCCGCTGTATCAGCCTTAACCTTCATGGCATTGGCCTTTGCCAATAACACCTGCTGATGGGCACTGGTCAATGCGGGTAATTCCGCTCTCGGGGCAATCATCGACACAAATTGGCCAATATCAGAGATGAACTCCCTAAACTTGAGCTTATCAACCCCAAGTAACTCAATCACTTTACCTTCGGCGACTAAGGCCGCTTGTTCGGCTAGAGCATAGTCGGCGGTATTGCTTGCCAGTTCGAGTTTAAGCAGTTGCAACTCAACATCAGACAAATCTCCCGCGGCAAAGCGCTGCTCGGCAATATTGAGCTGTGCCTGAGTAAATCTTAATTGCTGCTCTGCAAAAGTAAGCGCCTTGTGGCTTTGCGACTGCTCGGCCAGCGCTAATAGACGCTCGGCCAACATCTGACTGCGTTCTAACTGTATATCCGCTAACAGGATCTGCGCCTCAAGCTGGGCAAGGCGGGTTGCTACGCCACGCTTATCGCCCCAATCGATGGTTTGGCTCAGCCCTAGGCTGTAGGTATCTGTGTCGGCATTTTGATAATTGAGTCCAAGTTCAGGGTTATAGACGGCGCGATCCGCCGCGGCAATCACCAGCTCCGCCTGTTGCTGCCGAGCAATTTGCGCCTGCACCTCTGGCAACTGGTTAATTTGCTTGAGTAACTCTGGTAACCACTGATTCAGCGAGGTTTGAGTTTCTTGGGTTAAAAGTTCACCTTGCGCTACTGCATCTAGCTCTTTGACGTCTAGGCTTGAGCTTGCTGCAACAGCGTAATTCACCTGTCCACCAACGAGCACTAGCGTACTCAACAGGCCAAACAAGGTCTGGGCGATAATGGTTTTCTTCATCGCAATTCCTAACAATATCTAAATAGGATTGGCCCTACGCCATCGACGTGCGGATACCAATCGAATGCTCCCCAGAGGCAAAATGTCGAATAAGCTCAAAGCGCTAGCGCGAGCCAAACACGTTCGAGGTTAATAAAACCTTTGCTTTGGGGATAAATTAAGGGCTTATTGCGGCGCGCCCGAACAATAGATACGCAACCAGAAATAAGCAGATATTGAGGGTTAAGCGATGGGTGGGCGGTACTTAGGTAATTGATCTGGAGGGAAATAGGCTAAATCCGTTGGCATGTAAGCCGTTTCGAATGCCGTTAGGGTTTGGCTTTCAAAATGAGATAGTAACGCCACATGGCCGCCATGGCATTGGCAATCAAGGCAAAGGTCAAAGTTTTGAATTTCAGTGGTTTGCACTAAATGAGAGTGGCTACTAGCACTGGCAGTCGATACGCCCGCATTGAATGCGGCTTCACCAAACTGCTCGGTGCTGAATCCGGGAGTCTGCTCATTGGGGCACACACAATCCACACATTGAGCTAAGGTGGTCACAGGAGCACTAAATTGTAGGTGGGGATGATTCTCGGCTTCTTCTACGCCATTGCCCGCATGTAACTGATGGGCACCCAAATTCGCGCCCGCAAATTGCAGCACGATAATGGCTATCAGTAGGGTCACCATTCGGCTAAAGAATGGCTTAGCGGTCGAAATCAAATATCACCTTTGGACGATTTAGTCATAATTCAGCAATAGCTTGTGCAAACTTAAGACAGGGATTTTAAGCATAAGTTCACAGCTTGCAAGGATTAATCTGTCAAGCTGTGACACTATTCGCTTGAAAAACTTACTTAAACACGCAGTGTTTGGCGTAATCGGCCGCTTCGTTCGCAGTCCAATCACCTTTAGGTTTTTCCTTCATTTGTTTACACCAAGCATCACTACCTACCTCTGGCGCACAGGCACTTAAGCCTGCGGTAAAGGCCAACACTAGGGCGATAGCGCCTAATTTAGCGGTCGGTTTGGCAGTCATAGTTTTCAACAAAGACATAGTTAATTCCCTATAAGTTATACCCACCATGGGTCATTAAAAAGTTGAACGTTTAGCGATCCACGCAATGGCTTTGGCTTTCTGCTCCAAGGGGAACCAAGCCACTTCGCCCTGCATAAAGGGGCCGAGTAAGCGCACAGCGTTACCCACCCAATCTGGGCCGCCAACAAATACTAAAGCTTCAAAATTAGGAAGTTGGACTTCACCACTGCCCGTTAGCGACTCAAATTCCCAACCTTCAAGTAAGACGTCCGCCTCAATATACAGGCAAACCTGTCCCCAATCCTTGCGGTAACTCTTAATGGCCGGCTGTAAGCGGGTACGATAATCGGTTGAAGAGAGTCGACCACTGGCGAAAAGACTGATAACACCCTTAGCAATATCGGGGATTTGGCATAACATAAAGGCACTCCGAAACGAGAACACTATTTTGCGAACGGGCAACCACGCCTGCCCTGCAAGAATGCGCCCGATGATAACAAATCTATTGAAAAGCCATAAGCAGTTATTGCTCGCTTCTCAAAGCAATTGGACAAAACCCTAAGTCTGCCATGATAAAAATCTCAAACCGTGTGGAACTTCCGGAAAATGAAATCGAGTGGCAATTTATCCGCTCAAGCGGCGCTGGCGGGCAGAATGTCAATAAAGTCTCCACCGCCGCCCAATTGATTTTTGATATCAGAAACTCGTCATTACCCGAGTTTTATCAGCAGCACCTGCTGCAAAAAGCCGATCATCGGATTACCGCCAGCGGCAAAATCATTATCAAATGTCAGGCGAGCCGCAGCCAAGAGGCGAATCGGCAAACCGCATTGGAACAATTTATCGCCCTAGTTGCCAGCGTGGCCGAAGTGCCCAAAAAACGTATCCCCACCCGTGCGACCAAAAGCAGCCAAACCAAACGCTTAGACACCAAAAAACAACGTGGTGCCACTAAGGCTATGCGCCAGATTAAGTTGGATTAACCCAGCTTGCACAGTAACGATATTCATAATGCAAAATCCGCCCGAACAGGTTAAGTTAATGGCATTCAACCCGTTAAGGCATGTCGTAAAAGGAAAGCGTAATGAATCATAAAGTTCTGCTCATCAATGGCCCCAATTTAAACCTCCTTGGCCGCCGCGAACCCAGTGTTTACGGTCATCAAACCTTAGCCGATATCGTTGCCATTTTGAGTGAACAAGCTCAAGCAGCAGGTGTTGAACTTGAGCATATTCAATCGAATGCCGAATTTGAACTGATCAACGCGATCCATGCTACCGATGCGCAGATGATTATTATCAACCCCGCAGCCTTTACCCACACCAGTGTGGCCCTGCGTGACGCACTGCTCGGGGTGGATATTCCCTTCTTTGAAGTGCATTTATCCAATGTCCATGCCCGCGAGCCATTCCGCCACCACTCCTATTTGTCCGATAAGGCCATTGGGGTGATTTGTGGTTTCGGCGCCCAGGGCTATGAGTTTGCCCTCGCGGCGGCGATTAAGAGATTGAAGGCATAAACGCGATTAGCGTGAGTACAGGGAGCCACAAGCCATGGCGGTTGACCTTCGAAAGATCAAAAAAATGATTGAATTAGTGCAGGAATCTGGGATTGCAGAA